>Ga0187863_10000249_pt1 | contig 47299 bp, 38 predicted proteins | sample June2016WEW_11_1_FD_132975 | JGI IMG/M metagenome (GOLD analysis project Ga0187863, IMG submission 132975) | Peatland microbial communities from SPRUCE experiment site at the Marcell Experimental Forest, Minnesota, USA - June2016WEW_11_10 | ecosystem: Environmental > Terrestrial > Soil >...
ACCGGAGCCGAGCGTCAGCGCACGTTGTGGGGCATGCTTGCCCGTGCATCCTTGTGGAACAAAGGTTTCATGCATGGTGATGTCGTGCATGCGCCGCGTCCACACGAGCAGCGAATCCGCCGCGTTCGAGGTTCCCTGATAACTGTGCCCGCCGCCCTTCACCACCAGCCGCAGATCATTTTCCCGTGCGAAGTTCACCGCCGCCGCGATGTGATCTGTATTGCTTGCGGCCACGACGTAAACGCTGGGGTTGCTCACCCACGCGTCCACCCATCCCAACGTTTGCGTCAAGCCAGGCTGGTCCCCGATGTAGTAGGGATTGTGAATATTGTTGAACAGATTCTGGCAGCCCGCGCTTCCCGTGTCTTTGACGCAAGCCTCGATCGGAAATTCCACCGGAATCAAATTTCCGTCGACCTCATCATTCAGCTTCTTCCACGCTGCCTGCGAAGGCCAATTCGCATCCGACGGCCGCCGCCGCCGAATCCCCGCACCAACGCGCGTCGCATTCCGCAGGTCCGCAGTTCCCGCATCGCGCGCAAGATTCTTTGCGGCTCCCCATAGCTCGCGCGCCCAAAGCGGACCCAGCGCCGCCATTCCTGATCGTTTTAAGAATGTTCTTCTGTCCATTGAACTAGGAATTGTGCCACGGCTTGCTGCTACATCGCTGAACCGTTATCGGGCAGCTTCTTATATTAAAGGATTCTTCTCACCGGGCCATCTCCGACTTCTATCGGCATTCGGGCTTCTCCTCAGCTGATATTGGAATCACACCCTCACTGCGTAGCCACATCCTGGCCTAAATATACCTTTACACGTATATGTTCTATGGAGTATATAAAGAGAATGGAATCTGTGTTCGAAATCATTGCGGAGCCGAACCGCCGGGCGATATTGAGCCTGCTGGTCTCGTCCCAACAGTCGGTGGGAGAGATCGAACGTCAACTTCGTATTCCGCAGCCGACCGTGTCAAAGCACCTGCGAGTACTGCGCGATGCCGGTTTCGTGGAATCCACGGTGGACGCACAGCGCCGTCTCTACCGCCTGAAACCTGAACCATTTCAGGAGGTGGATGCCTGGCTGGCTCAGTTCCGCCGGTTCTGGTCCACTCACCTAGATGCTCTCGAACGCCACCTCGACCGCATGGATCCATCAACACCAGGGAAAAGGAAGACCAAGGAGAAGACGACGTAGCCCGAACCGCGAACGTGACAAAGGAGAAACGAAATGAAAATCAAACTGACCAGCGTATACGTGGACGACCAGGGCAAGGCCCTGCGCTTCTATACCGAGGTACTGTGCTTTGCCAAGAAGAACGATTTCAGTCAGGGCCCATTTCGCTGGCTGACCGTGGCCTCGGCTGAGGAGCCGGACGGCACTGAGCTGCAGTTGGCGCGCAACGACAACCCCGCGGCGAAAGCGTATCAGCAGGCGATGTTGCAACAGGGCCAGCCCGCAGCCAATTTTTTCACCGACGACATCAAGGGCGACTACGAGCGGATCAAGGCCCGCGGCGCCGAGTTCACGATGCCGCCGACCGACGTGACCGGCTCGACCATTGCGATGCTGAACGACACCTGCGGCAACCTCATTCAGCTCACCCAGCTGGCACGCTATTCACGCTAGGGGGAAGAAAATGACCGATCGCGGGCAGTACACACCGGGTCCGGCTAGCGGGGCGCAGGTACGAAAGGACGGAGAGAAGTGGACGCTCATTCTCGTCAGAGAGCTGCGCCACTCACGGGAAAAAGTCTGGCAGGCGCTCACTGACCCGGCGCATCTGCGGGAGTGGGCTCCCTTTGAAGCCGATGGGAGCCTGGGTACGGTTGGAACCACGGTGAAGCTCACCACGCTGGCAGCGCCCACGCCGCACGTTACGGAAACAACAGTGACGCGAGCCGACGCGCCCAAGGTGCTTGAGTACAACTGGGGTGACCACGATATGCGGTGGGAGCTCGAAGCCTTGGGTGGCGGCACGCGCCTGACGCTGTGGACCAACATCGATCGGCGCTTCATCTCAATGGGTGCTGCCGGATGGCACATTTGTTTCGATGTTCTGGATCACCTTCTCAGCGGAACTCCCATCGGCCGCATCGCTGGTGGCGAGGCCATGAAGTTCGGTGGCTGGCAGCGACTGAACGCGGAGTACGCCAAGCAGTTCGGTATCAAAACCCTCAACTGGCCGCCTCAAGAACCTCAAAACTCATAGTACTTGTAGCTGTGCGCGATCCGCTTCGGGTTGGTCTTCAAAGGAGGTCACATTGAACTGGAACAAAATGGGTTCGGCAGACAAAAAGGCGCAAAGGATGGGCCACTCGCGGTATCGCCGAGAAATGGAGGACAAACCAAAATCATGAAAGAGGCCACCAAATGTTCGATTCTTCGCTGGATTCACATCGTCTTTAGCATTCCGATACTCGGGTATATTTATAGTCCGTTGGAAGAAATTCCAAAGTACGCCGCCCGTGTTCGGTTTGTCGTCGTTCCTGTAATGCTCCTTTCGGGATTTTGGATGTGGAAAGGCCATGTCCTTCGACGACTGATTTCGAAGAGATCGGCCAATAAAACTACTCCCATGAAAACGGGACAAGAACGGGAGGGATAAAGATCCAATGAATCCATCGCAACGTATTGACCAGCTGATCGCAGGACTCACCGACTGGCGTGGCGAAACGTTCGCCAGCATCCGCAAGAGCATCCTTGAGGCCGATCGGGAGATTATCGAGGAATGGAAGTGGATGGGAAGCCCAGTGTGGTCTCACGACGGAATAATCGCGGTCGGCAACGCCCACAAAGATAAGGTGAAGCTTACCTTTTCCCACGGGGCGAGCCTCCCAGATCCTGACAAGCTCTTCAACGCGGGCCTTGGAGGTAACGCGTGGCGAGCGATCGATCTTTTCGAGGGCGATAAGATTAATAAGCGTGCTCTAAGAAATCTTGTCCGTGCCGCCGTTGATTACAATCGGATCAAATTGAAGAGGAAAGCAGGTGCGGGTGCTCGAGCGAAAGTACGTAAAAGGAAAAAGTGATGAAACGACTGCTGTTGGCGCTCCATTGCGCGATCCCGCGTTCCAGCGGCTTTGGCTGGGGCTGAGCATCTCGTATCTCGGGGACCAGTTCACCATCATCGCCTTGCTCTGGTTCGTGTTGCAGTTGACCGGCTCTGGTGCGGCGGTGGGCCTCGTCATCCTCTGCTTCGACCTCCCCGGCGTCGTCACCGGGGCGCTCCTCGGGCGTCTGCTGGATCGCTACCAGCCGCGGCTGGTGATGGGCTTCGACAACCTCGCCCGAGCGGCACTCATCGCGGCGATTCCCACGCTCTACGCCCTGGGATCGTTGCAGCTCTGGCACGTCTTCGTGCTGGCGTTGCTGGCCGGAGCGCTCTCGCCAGCAACCATGGCCGGGGTACGGGCGTTTGTGCCGCATCTGGTGGACGCCGCCGCCCTCGATCGCGCCAACACGCTCACCGCGACCAGCCTGCAATTTTCGTATCTCGCCGGCCCAGTGGCAGCAGGCTTCGCCGTCGACAGGTTGGGCGGTCCCTCGGCGCCGCCAGCTTCTTGCTGATGGGCCTGCTAGTGCTCACCCTGCCTACGATCACTCGCAAACCGCGTGTCGCACCGCATGCGGCAGCCAATCGCTGGCTCGGCTTCGGCGCGCTGTTCAGCCTGCGCTACGTGCCCGCGCTCACGCTCCTCTCGCTGGTGTAGTCGCCGGGCTGAAGGACGCTCGTGTTCCATTGAATTGGTTGTGCCAATGTGAACCTTCCCTTGTACTTTCTGGCATTCTCGAATTCCCCGTCATATCATTCTACTTTTTGCTCCGCGTTGGGATTGCCGAGTACTCGGCGAGATCGAGCCAAGGCGCTTCACTTCCTCCATCCTGATTAGTCAGTCTTCCCGCGCAACCTCTGGCGCCGCGTGGTCTCACTTCCTTGTCCTCCCGCGCGGCGCCGTTCACCATGCATCGGTAACGTTGTTAGGTGTCCGGCTTACAGGAAGACACACAGTGTGAGCAGAGGTCTCCCTGGCAATCTACTCACCTGTGCAAGTCACCTTATTGTTCCAGTCCACGTAGGCGCCCTGAGGGTTTGCCCTCCAGGCCCAGACGTGCAGCTCAAAGAACGCAGGTATGTTGAAGCGGTTTGGGCTGTCAACGAATTGGAAGACTTGGCCCTCCAGCACCGGAGGATTGTTGTTATGACTCTTCAGCCAGGCGTCCGCGAAGACTATGAACTCGACGCCCACCAGCCGCATGGCGCCGTGCGATGGCTCGTAAATCAGGGCTTGCGGGCGTGAGGCATCAATCTCGCCCGCGCTGAGCAGAGCGCCGTTGACGTAGTGCACGCCCATGGCACCGTGGTCTGAACCGGTCACGCAGCCCAGGAAAGGCTCGTAGCCGGCCGCCGCAGCAGCATTGACGTTGATGTACCGCTCCGTGGCGGCGCGAACGAGTTGAACGAGATTGGGCGAGCTGGATGTAGAGTCTTGTTGCATCTCATGCTGGGCCAAGGCAAAGGACGAAAGTGCCAGGACGGCAACAAACAGCACATACGTACGCGACGTGATAAACACTTTGGTTTTCATTTCGTTCTCCTTATTCTGAGCGCAAATTGAAGAGTCCTCCCAATGGGAACTTCTTGTGCTCTATCTCTAACAGCGCAATGGCGGGGCAAATCTGATCATGGGTTGAAAAAAGTTTCCCTCGATGCAGAATCGTTTTGTTCGGCAGGACCTCCGTGCCCTCGGCTGTTCCCTCGGCTTGACATTCGACGCGGACATGGCTACGCTAGCGCGCAAACCTTTCCCCCTGGGGCCTCTTCGTGGGGCGGACGTCTACAAACGGAATTACGAAGCTTTTGCACGGCTGGCAGTGCGGCGACCGCACTGCCCTCGACGCCTTGCTGCCAGTTGTTTACAAAGAATTGCGTCGCCTGGCCCACTGCGAACTGCGCAAGGAGCGCCCTGACCACACTCTTCAAAGTGCAGCGCTGGTGAATGAAGCGTATCTGCGGCTGTTTCGAATGCAACCTCCGCGGTGGGAGAGCCGCACCCACTTTTTTGCCATCGCAGCCCAACTCATGCGCCAGATCCTGGTGGACTATGCACGCCGCCACCGCGCCTCCAAACGTGGCAGCGGTGTTTTCATGCTCACACTGGATGATGCCATGGCCCTCTCCCAGCGCAAGGAGATGGATGTCATCGCAATTGATGATGCCCTCCATGCCCTTGCTGAACTCGATCCGCGGCAGAGCCGGGTAGTGGAGTTGCGTTTCTTCGCCGGCCTTTCGTTGGAGGAAACCTCCGAGGCCATGGGGATTGCGACCGCGACCGTGCAGCGGGACTGGACCGCGGCCCGTGCCTGGCTTTATAGGGAGATTTCGCGGAGACCCAGGACATGAATTCGGAACGTTGGGAACGGACCAAAGAAATCCTGGAGCAAGCGTTGCGGCTGGCTGCCGAGGAACGGCGAGCCTATCTTGAGTCGGCGTGTGGTTCGGATGCCGATCTGCGCAGCGAAGTGGAGTCTTTGATCGCTTCCCACGAGGAGGCCGGAAGCCAGTTTCTGCGTGCAGCCGCGGGGGATGTTCTGCGACCGGCGCCACCCCGTACCCTCGCCTCTGGCACGAAGCTCGGACCGTACGAGATCATCGAACTGCTGGGCGCCGGCGGGATGGGCGAGGTATACCGGGCGCGGGATGCACGGCTAGATCGCATGATTGCGATCAAGATTCTGCCCGCTGCATTCTCCGCAGACAACGATCGGCTGCAGCGCTTTGCGCAGGAAGCACGCTCGGCATCTGCTCTCAACCACCCTAATATCATTACCATCTACGAACTCGGACAGGACGGTTCCACGCACTACATTGCGATGGAGTTGGTTGAGGGGAAGACGCTGCGCGAGCTGCTTGTCTCCGGATTGCTGCCAATACGAAAAACAATTGAAATCGCGGCGCAGGTCGCCGAAGGGCTGGCCAAAGCGCATGAGGCGGGCATCGCGCACAGGGACCTAAAGCCCGAGAACCTGATGGTTTCTCACGATGGATTGGTCAAAATCCTCGACTTTGGAGTGGCGAAGCTTGCGTCGCCCAGTAGAGAGCCGCCAGATCTCTGCTCTACGTCCGCTGAGTTGACGCCATCCGGTCTGATTCTAGGAACCGTGGGATACATGTCACCGGAGCAAGCCGGCGGTCAGGGGGTGGATTTCCGGTCTGACCAGTTTTCGTTCGGCTTAGTGCTCTACGAGATGGTAACCGGGAAACGCGCCTTTGAGAGACAGACGGCGGCGGAGACATTGGTGGCCATCCTTCGGGAAAGGGTGGAACCGATCGGACTGCAAAACCGCGACGCCCCCGCTCCGCTGTGTTGGGCTATCGAAAGATGCCTGACGAAAGAGGCCGATAAGCGCTACGTCTCTACCCGAGATCTCGCACGGGAACTTGCTGCCATACGCGACCGTTTCTGGGAGAAGCCAGTTAAGCAGGCGGAAACCCGCCCGGCCAATCTTCCTGTGCAGCGGACGGGGTTCGTGGGGCGGGAGAAGGAAGTAGCTGCCGCCAAAGAACTCCTGCTGCGTCAGGATGTGCGCATGGTCACGGTCACGGGTCCCGGCGGTATCGGCAAAACACGCCTCGCGGTGCAGGTGGCGAGTGGCCTGGTTGAGCGCTTTCCAGGTGGCACTCATTTTGTTCCGCTGGCCTCGCTAAATGACCCGGGCTTGATCGCTTCCGTGATCGTTCAGACGTTGGGGATCCGGGAGGCGGGAGGGCAGTCCCCGCTCGAAATACTCGAGGGGAACTTACAAGATTCAGTGTGCGCACCAATGCTACTCCTGCTGGACAACTTCGAGCATCTGGTTGAGGCGGCACCTACCGTGGCAGAGCTCCTGGCCGTGGGTTCCAATCTTAAAATCCTGGTAACGAGTCGCGCAGCGCTGCACGTGTACGGGGAACATGAATTTCCGGTGTCGCCGCTTGCGCTGCCGGATTCGCGGTCTAAGCCCTCAGTGGAGATCCTGTCAAAGTGCCCCGCGGTTGCGCTGTTCGTCCAACGCGCCGGCGCGGTGAAGCCAGATTTTGAACTAAACCGAGAAAACGCAACGACCGTCGCCGAGATTTGCGCTCGGTTGGATGGCCTGCCTCTCGCGATCGAGTTGGCAGCCGCCCGGGTCAAAGTCCTTTCGCCCTCTTCGATGTTGACGCGGCTGGCGAGCCGGTTGCAGCTCTTGACAGGCGGTGCGCGGGATATGCCGCGGCGGCAGCAGACGCTTCGCGCTGCCATCGATTGGAGCTACGATCTCCTGACCGCCGCCGAACAGAAGCTTTTCCGAAGATTATCCGTGTTCGTGGGCGGATGCACACTGGAAGGCGCTGAAGCTGTGTGCAACACGAAAGGCGATCTCGACTTCGACCTGCTCGACGGTATGGCATCCCTGGTAGACAAAAGCCTGGCGCTTGAGTTCGAGCCAGCCAAGGGTGAATCGCGGTTCGTAATGCTGGAAACGATTCGTGAGTACGCTCTGGAAAAACTGGAGGCGAGCGGGGAGGAGGCCCTGACGAAGCGGGCCCATGCCGCCTACTGCTTGGTGCTGGCAGAAGAAGAGGCTACAGAGCAGTGCGGAGCGGAAGGGACGGAATGGTCGGGACGCTTCGCGCGCGAACATGATAATTTTCGCGCGGGCCTTGAGTGGCTGACAGAAACCGGAGATGCGGAGTGGGGCCTGCGGCTCGGGACAGCGCTGTTTCGGTTTTGGGAGATTCGTGAGTATCTCGCTGAAGGCAGGGACCAACTAAACAAACTGCTGAACCTTGCAGGAGCAGCAGGTCCCACAAAGGCACGGGCACGCGCGCTCTTTGCCGCTGGAGCGCTCGCCCGCGAGCAGGGAGATTACGCCTCGGCGGATAAGCTTATCAACGAAAGTCAAGACATCGCCCTTCAGTTGGGTGACAAAAAGGGTGTCGCCGTCTCTCTAAACGCGCTTGCCGTCTTCGCTCGCGACCGGAGTGATGTCGCAAGGGCGCATGTCTTGTTCGAAGCAACTCTTGGGTTGTGGAGAGAACTTGGCGACCAGAAGGCCCTCGCTCGGGCTCTCAGTAACCTGGCCAATGTCCTCAGGTTGCAGGGAGACTATGAACGCGCCAACGTCCTGCACCTGGAAGGTCTTTCGATCTTCCAGGGACTAGGAGATCGGACAGGGGTCGCCTGGTCGCTAAACTACCAAGGGGATGTCGCTCGTGATCATGGAGATACCGCCGCCGCGCGGACATTGTATGAACAAGGCCTGGGAATATTTCGGGAACTCGGTGACCGCTGGGGCATTGCTGGCACGCTCGCTGATCTGGGGAGCTTGGCGAGAGAAGAGGGAAATTATTCCAGTGCGCGCTCACTGTTCGGCGAAAGCATAAAACTTTTTCAGGAGCTGGATCATAAACGCGGAGTTGCGCGCCTGCTGGAGTGTTCCGCGTGCTTAGCGGCTGCTCAACTCGACGCAGAGCGTTCGCTGCGGCTGGCAGGGGCCGCGGCTGCGTTGCGCCAAAACATTGGTGCTCCGCTCACGCCGGCGGAACAAGCCAAACTGCAAGTAAGTCTGCAACCGGCGCGGGAGGCGTTGACCGACACGGTAGGTACGCAGGCGTGGTTAGCGGGTTGGGCGTTGCCGGTCGAGAACGCTATTGATGAGGTGCTGATGCCCGAGACTTCATCTCCCTTGTCGTAGTGGTGCGTAAGCCTGGTCGAGCTGGCGCCGATGGCGAAAGAAACCCGCCAACTGGAAGTGGTCAACCTGCGCTTATCCAGCCATTGTCGGGTCGAGAAGTCGCCGCACAGCGGAGATGCGGTTGGCAGGAATGCCCACCCGCCGGGCGTGTTCTTGGATGGTTGCTTCGTCCGGGGCGAGGTATATGCAGTACACCTTGTCGCCGGTTACGTAGCTATGTAGCCACTGGATCTCGGGGCCCATTGCTTGCAGAACACTGACCGACTTCTGAGAGATTTCCCGCAATTGGGCGTCAGATAGACTACCGACTCCCGGGACTTCGCGTTCGATGACGAACTTGGGCATGGGCACCCCCCTGACGTGCACAGATGCTAGCATGCAGATGGAGCGGCTTCAAGACGGCATGGCCAAGGCGTCTCGGTCCGCGAGTACAGGCTGAGTGATACGAAAAGAAGGAGGTCGCCATGGATATTCGATCGCTTCAGAAGCCGTTGAAGGAACAATACCGCAATGACGCGAATGCCTCGAAAATTACAATCCGTGCGAAAGGCGGACAAAAGGATGTTCCGGTGGCATGCTCCGTCGATATCGGACGTGCCATCTACCAAGCCGAAGCGCACAGGGGAGTTGGAGGCGCAGGCACCGGCGCCTGTTCCGGTGACCTTTTGCTTGGGGCTTTGGCAGCTTGCGCGCAGATCACATGTCAGATGGTGGCCGCAGCAATGGGCATACCGACCGAACGGATTGAGGTAACGGTGGAGGGAGACTTGGATCTCCGAGGTACCCTCGGAATATCGAAAGACGTCCCGGTTGGCTTTGAAAGCATCGATCTTCATTTTGATGTTGCTGCGCCTAAGGCAACACCGGAGCAACTGCGCGCATTGCAGGAGAAAACAGAACAGTATTGCGTGGTGATGCAGACATTAATGCGGCCGCCGAGTCTGCAGACTAAGTGGGCGGATCACGATTGAACACCGGTCGCGGAACAACTGACTGCGATCTCAGAGTTGACATTTCCAATCGACCGAATGGGATGTCTTGTATGACCTACGCGGGTGATTGGCCATCCCCGCATTCTTCTGGGTTGTTGTAAGACCATTCCGGGCGGTCATGGAACTGGCCTGCTCGACGGTGCGACTTACATGGATGTTGGTCAGGCGGATGCCGCCATCCGGAGAGGAGTTTCCAGACGCCGACTTGCCGTTACTAATCTCGTGATCGCGGGACCGGACTGCTTTCGATTGCCGACAAACCGAAACTATCCGCTCGACTACCCAACTGTGAGGCGAGACTTTGGCTGTGACGAACCAGCATCAGGGGGCGTCATTCGTTGACTCGTTCATGCCGCCTCCGTAAGATAAGTCGACCCGAAAACCATTTCATCTCCGGAATGATCGGCCAAACCATTTCGCACTACCACGTTGTCGAAAAACTCGGTGGTGGCGGCATGGGAGTGGTCTACAAGGCTGAGGACACCGAACTTGGCCGTTTCGTCGCCCTTAAATTCTTGCCCGACGAACTGTCGAAAGACCCGCAAGCCCTGGAACGCTTTCGCCGCGAGGCTCGAGCAGCGTCCGCTCTCAACCATCCCAATATTTGCACCATTTACGAGATTGGCAGGCACGGTGAGCAGTCATTCATTGCCATGGAATTTCTGGATGGCGTGACTCTGAAACATCTCATCTCCGGAAACCCGTTAGAGAACGAAGCCATCGTCTCCCTTGCGATTGAGATTGCCGACGGACTGGACGCACGTACGGACTTGTTCTCCTTCGGAGTCGTCTTATACGAGATGGCGACGGGCTCATTGCCTTTCAGCGGCGAGAGCACCGGGGTGATCTTCGACGGGATCATGAACCGGGTGCCGGCCGCAGCGCTGCGATTGAATCCTGCGCTGCCCGCCGAATTCGAGCGCGTCCTCGAAAAGTCGCTGGAAAAGGAGCGGGAGATGCGCTACCAGTCCGCAGCCGAAATGCGCACGGACTTGAAGCGCATCCAGCGGGGCGCCGACTCGGGTCGAACACCTTCCGGGGACACCCAGACTCAGACGCGTCCACGCGCAAAGCGGGGAATCGTCTTCGCAGGCGCGGCGGGGCTGGCTTTGCTGCTTGCGATTGGCGCAGTCGCCTGGTTTGAGAAACATTCCCCGGAGCATTCCGGGGTCGTGGCCATCAAGCCGTCTGTTGCCGTCCTTCCGCTGCGGAACCTGAGCGCGGAGCCAGACAGCGCCTATTTCAGTGAAGGAATGACCGACGAAATCACCACCAAGCTGTCGAAGATTCAGGGAATCGACGTGGCTTCGCATTCTTCTGTCTATTCACTGAAAGCAACCGACAAGAGTGCCCCGGAGATCGGCAGAGCGCTCGGCGTCCGCTATCTGCTCGAGGGTAGTGTACGGAAAGCGGGCGATCAGGTCAGGATTAACGTTCATTTGATCGACTCAACCACCGGATTCCAGGTGTGGGCCGATGACTTTGTCGGAGAAATGAAGGACGTATTTTCTCTGCAGGAACAAACTGCCCTGAAGATTGCGGGGTCGCTAAACCTCAAGCTCAGTCCACAGGAACACCAGGCCATTCAGCATCGTTACACGCAGAACCCTCAAGCATACGACGCCTACCTGCGAGGTCACGCGTTGGTCCAGTATTCCGACCGGCGCGATAAGGTGGAAGCGGCGCGCCGGGATTTTGAGGAAGCTCTCCAGTCGGATCCGGATTACCCTATGGCTCTCGCCGGGCTGTCATTTGTCGAAGGGCAGATCTACCGGAATCTCGATGCGAATCCTTCTCATCTGCAGCGTGCCGAGCAATTCGCCCGGCGCGCCCTGGCCATCGACCCGCAATTGGCTGAAACCCATATGGCACTGGGAACGGTCAGTGCCGATGAGTACGACTATCCGGGCGCAGCCCGGGAGTTCCGCACCGCTACCGAGTTGGATCCGGGAAATAGCTATGCTTGGGATCTGCTTTCGTGGGCACTGGGGTACGAACAGCCGCCGGACGCAGCCGGCGCCGAGAAGGCCGCGCGGGAATCCCTGCGTTTGGAGCCCGCGCTGTACCCTAAAACCTACTATCATTTGGGTCGCGCCCTTATGTTCCAGCAGCGCTACGCGGAGGCAATTGCCGCCTTCGAGCATTCGCGGACAGACCCGGCGGACTCCTTCCCGGACATGGGGCTGGGGCAAGTCTATCTGGCTCAGGGAGACTACGACAAAGCGCTCGCCGCCTTATCCAAGAGCGCTCGACCGGCGGGTATCAACTATTTCTGGCTGGGTGCCGCCTACGCGGCTCGCGGCGACAGAGAGAAAGCTCTGTCCACGCTGCAAAAAGCATTCGACGCGGGCTTTCACGACTTCACCGCGCTCGATACCAGCCCGTACTTCTCTTCGCTACGCACGGACCCGCGCTTCCAGCAATTGACCCTGCGCTATCGCAACTAATGCGCGCACGCTTCGGGCTAGTTCTGCCGGACGGACATCGCGGAAATCAGGTGGTTTGCATGGTGGTGACGGGACTATCGGTGGGGACATGCGATGCAGGCGATAAGACTTGCTGAACATCGCCATCCGCTGATCAAGGATTCGTTTTGTCGGGCGTTCCCTGACAATTTGTATGGGTAGTTCTCCGCCGCAGCAAGGAAACCCAATTTACTGCCTAGTAATTAAGGAGGGGTGGAATTGGCCGGGTTGGCTTAATTTTGAGCAGTGCCCACTTCCGGATTGGCCGTCATACGGGTGGGTGTCTCTAAATGTCAGCCAACTCGTCGATAAAATTAGGCGACAACAGGGACCTATGCTCCCAGGAACATCGTTCGAGGCGATTTGTGATCCATCAATGCTTCGGTTTGACCTTCGCCGTGAAAGCTTGCAATCGAATGCTTCCGTTCTGAATCAAAAAGGTATCGCTGGCGAGTTCGTAGGAATTGTCTGCTGTTTCCGATGTCCAAACGATGTATGCATATTCCCCCTCAATTCATCGCTGCCTTCTGGTAACGGACGCACCTGGTTTAGCGAACTCGGCGAACATTTATTAAATACAGGTTTAATTGCATTCGGTCCGTGCAGTGCTCCTTCGGGGCCAAAAAACACCGCATCCGCTGAATAATCTGCCAATACGCCATCCATATGCCGAGCGGCGAAGCACTTCAGGTGGTGATCGAGGACCTCCGTTGTTGATCTCATGGCGATCTCCTAAGCAACAGATAAAATGCATTAACGTGCGTAACGAGTGAAGACGTAGTCACGATCCTTCGCAGGCGTGTGGCAGGGAAAGCAGGTCTCGTGTAGCGCCGTGTCGCCTGGCTTTTCGCCCATAAAGTCAGCGAACCCCCAGCCGCCCGTCGCGGCGTACTTCTTTGAGTCCTTGACCATGAACTGGACATTCGCGGGGGACCCGACAACGAAAGATTCAGCGCCGGGGAATGGACCGGCCAAGACCTTGTTGTTGTCTTCCGACGGGACACGAGTCCAATGAATTGCGGCAATCATGGCGCCGTCTGGGAACGGGAGCGTCCCTTCCTTAAAGGCCTTAATGGCTATATCGTTGCCGAGTTGAGCGCGCAACTGGTCGGCCTTGCCTGCTACCAGAAGGTGGTCCACGGCGATCAATTTCCAATCGCGGTATCCGGCGGGGATTTTGACTCCGTAGATCGGGGAGGAGTCTCCATCGGACGGTTCAGATGCTTGTGCCTTGTAGGCGACAATGCCGGCCAGGGTTACAACTGCAAGCAGCAAGAAACCGATCCGTTTCATAGTGTTCCTCCTCTTAAAATCTTGAGCACCGCCATTCGTTCTGCGCAGTCACGAGTTCGCTCAAGTCGGCAGATCTGTCCCGGTCTGCTCCGCGACCATGTACTTGGCGTCCGTTTCTGGATAGCTTCTGGTTGGCCGACAAGCCGCAAACTAATGACGCAAGGGCGCAGAAGCTACAACAAACCAACATCGGCCGGATACTTGGCTTGCAAAGAGCTCACCAAAGTCTCAAATTCCGGAAGACCTCGAAGGCCTTGCAGACAAGCGTCTTTGAGAAAGAACGGCCAGCAGGCAAATCCGCTACTGACGCTTCGTTCCAGCCACTCAAAGGCCACAGCACGCCGCCCCAACAAAGAGAATATACCGGCGATTTGATAATCGGTATGGTGAGCATGCCCGAAGGTCTTTGCCGTGCTGCAGGCGCGAGCCACGCACTCAAGCGCCTGTTCCGAGTTCCCCGTCAGCGCCCAATATAGGCCCATTAGACTGATGATCAGCGGCTCTTCGGGCAAGAGATGGATCGCCTCGTCGAGCAGCGCTTTCGCCTCCTGCCAATCGCCGATCATCATTGCTGCTTGCGGAGCAAAGTAGATAGCGTACTTGTTGGTTGGGTTCTCGGACCGCCACGCTTGGATCTCTTCTTGGGCCAAGACGATCTCGCCAGTCCAGATGTAAACCTGGACAATGCTGTGGCTGACAGCCTTCTTTGCTTGGAACGGACGCCCTCTTTCATACATTTCACGAGCGCGATCGAGCAATCCAATATGCGCCAAGATTGTGCCCAAGCGGTTATAAGCATGAGGCAGGTTCTTCTGCAGGCTAATCGCCTTGCGCAGTTCGGCGATTGCATCGAGGTGCTGGAAGTTTTTTGAGGGACTCCAAAGCAGAAACGCCTTAGCAACGTGTGCTTCGGGCAAGTCCCGATTCAGTTCAAGCGCGCGGCCACAATGAAATTCGGCTTTGTCCAACCACTTGGTCGCGGGTTCGAACTCGAAGTAGCGATTCGCACAGGCAAGCGAAAGGGTTGCATGGGCAAGAGAAAAACCTGGATCTCGCGTTACTGCATTGGTCAGCAGATGCACGGCTTCGTCCAGCAAAGCCAGATCGCCCGAGGAGCTAAGGCGGTAGCCGCGCATGAAGTCTGCGTACGCCAACTGGTCCCTGCTGTATCGCTGGGGTTGCGCAGTCTGCGGGCGCAAAGGCCTGTTCAATGCGCTCGCGATTTGATTGGCAATTTCGTCCTCAAGTTCGGACAGGCGGCTCACATCGAGGTCGCGCTTCCATGTGAAGCCTGCGCCCTGCAAATGTGTATCGAACATCTGCAGGGCGAGACGCCATTGTCCCTTTGATTCTCGAACGGCGCCGTGGACTACAAAGCGAATACCGAGGCGTGATCCCACATCCGAAGCGCTCATTTCCGCGGGCACGTTCAGCATGGACGAGATTGGCAGGACGTCTACATCCTTGAGATTGCCGAGCCGCGAGACAAGTGCGTCCGCAAAGCCGAGGCACACACCCTGGTCATCTGAAATATTTCCAAGCAGACAAAGCGGCAATACGGCAAGCGTTGGGCGTTCCTCCCCTCCAGGAACACGCCTTTGTTCGAAGCCGAAATGGGCGAGACCGGAGCCAATCACGCGCAAAGGACCGATGAAGCGGTATCCTTTGCCAACTACCGTCTGCAAGAATCGCGGGTTGTCAGATCTATCCCGTAACGCTGTTCTGACCTTGCGGATCACATTGTTGATGTTGGCCTCAGTATCGACAAAAAGATCAGAACGCCAAAGTTTGGTCACGATATCCTGGCGCGACACGAGTTGCCCTCGCCGCAATGCGAGAAAGATCAACAGCTCCATAGGCTTCTTTTCCAGCTTCACCGGGCGTCCACGGCGGCGAAGCTCGTAGCGCCCGAGGTCCAACTCAAATTCACCGACTTCCGGTTTTGGGCTCGGCATACAGGTTTCCAGCACGAATTATTCGCGTAGATTGAGAAGTTTACGACGATAGAGGAAAGATATGGAACCGTTATCTGATCTCGATTGCAGGGAAGACGCTTTTGGAGGAATATGCAGGGCGATCGAAATTAACCACGGAGGCACAGTCTATGAGACAGAACGCGTACCTAATGACCACTCTGGTCGCCCTATTGTGTGGGGTAACCTTGGTTTTCACGAGCGAGGCTCAATCCGGTTCCACGAAACACGCATTCACACCCGATGCGGTTCCGTACGGTCCAGCCCCGGCGTTTATGCCCGCGGGCGCCCAACTTGCAGTCCTCGAGGGCAATCCAGGCGCTACCACGGGAGACTACACAGTGCGGGTGAAGATGCCTGACGGGTATCGGATCGCGCCCCATTGGCACCCCAACCGGGAAAACGTCACTGTCATCAGCGGGACCTTCAAAGTCGGCATGGGAGATCGGTTTGACGAAACCAAGATGGGAGGTTTTCCGGCTGGGAGTTTCGCTTATCTCGATCCCGATATGCATCACTACGCAATGGCCAGCGGAGAAGTGGTCGTGCAAGTCCATGGAATGGCCCCCTTACAGTTCAACTATGTCAATCCTGAGGACGACCCGAGCCGTAAAAAGTAGTCCATGTGCACGGGAGCACCAGGGATTGAACTTCAAAAATGCCGATGCTCGGCTAGAAGGATCAATAATCCGGTTGTGGGACGTGATGGCGCGCTTTCCGGCCAGCCGTCGCAGTCCGCATCCGACGAGCAACGCCAGAATCGCCCGATCAGGTTTGCCTCGGAGGCTGTCTGACAGTGGTTAGCCGAGCACGGTCTTGGACTGATCGAGAGTCAAGCAATTGCCGATCCCAACTCCGAGACGCTTTGCCCCTTTGACGCGGCGGATTCCGGCCGCCAGTTCAGGGCTTAGAAGGCCAGTGTCGGAGGCTTCATAGGCGAGCCGCCTCACGGCGGCTAAGCGGACGTTGATGGTGGAGGGTGCGAGATTCTTCTGTGGGAGAAAAAACCAGTAGCGAAGGACGACGGTTCGCTTAAGGGCCAAACGCGGTTCGGAACAGTACCACCCGGTGAGTTCGTCGATGGCATGACTGTAGGATTCTTGCGCACTGGCGGCTGCCAGCGAGTCAAGAACCGCATTCTTCGACTGCTCCAGGCCGGGTAGCCGGAGTATTGTTCTAGCCTTGGAGCGTTTCGATGTCCTCCGATGTGCCATACTGCCGGCCTCCCACGCCGCGGTCAGTATGGTCGTTCAGTTGGAGACTGACGGTCTCTAAGTGTCGAAGCCCGTTGCTGGCCGGTCACATGGTCGTAACTCTTTAGAAGCCCGGTGGTTCATCCCCCTCGAAATGCGGGTCATATCCGCTAAAAAGGAGGCACCGCAGGCGCTCCGCATCTCGAAGAACGTCGCTTGGGACGAGCTTACGTTCCCCTTCGAGGCAATCGAGAAGTTCATCAACTGCACCCGCGACACTCCTATGAATCAGAGGATCCGACCTTGTCAACTCGGCGTAGCGCTTGGTGACCGCCCAAAAAGCCCGAAACCGTTGCACGGGATATTTCTGCTTGTCTGAGGAAAGGCCTTCCTGGAAATCGGCCCAGCATTGCATCGCCTCAGCAGCTAACCGATCCTTCTCTGGAGACGGCATGTTATCTGTTCTTCTTCCGGAGGCAGCCATTCGAACATCGTTTAGTGTATCTTTCGGCACCAGTCTGATGGGATGCCCAACCGGAATCTGAGGCCGCGCACTGCCGGTTGTGTCAGCGACCATGAGGAAGCGCGGAACCGCTGCCCAAAGCCGAGGGGGCGAGATCACAATCCCCCGACCAGTCCGGTCGAGCGGTTGAGCCGAAGAATCATCGACTACAAACCCGTTTATGGATCGCTTCCGGCTAGCGACCACACGTTCAGAATCGGGACCCGGTGCCACGGGCAGAATCCGTTCCTAGAATATTCAGAATTCCAACCGCGCCTGAAAGGCGATCATGCGGGGAGTGCTGTCGCCGCCCAAACCCACGCCGAGCAGGCCGGTCGGCGGAGAGGTCGTGGACGTGAGTGCTCCGAATCCAGTTTGGGTGGAGGGCTGGCCTGGAATACCGGCCTGCACCACGTTTGGAAGGCTGAAATTCGGATGGTTGAAGATATTGAAAAACTGAGATTCAAACCGCAGCTTCATACGCTCGGTCAAGGGGAACCATTTTGTCAGGTAGAAGTCACTCCAGAGAAAATCCGGACCGCGCAGTGAGTTGCGGCCGAGGTTTCCGAATTGGCAACTCTGCCGGTTGTCGCCGCCATAACATTGCCCGGTGCTGGGATCGACGGCCGAGACGAAAGCGTCGGAATTGAGCCACTGAAGTGTTCCTGGCTGGGTCACGCCCGGAATCGGATGGTGGTCGTACAGCGGAACACCAGGTACAACACTGGCGAATTCCGGGCCGCTGCCTTGCACAATGCCGTTACCACCCCCGGAATAGGGCGTGCTCAGAACCGAGAACGGAACCCCGCTGTGCCAAAACACTGTTCCAGAAATCTGCCAGCGGTTGAGCGCGTAGCCCAGAGAATGATTCCGTACTTTCAGCGGCAACTGATAGACGTACTGCCCGTTGAGATTGTGCCGGATGTCGTAATCGCAAGGACCGTAGTCGCGAGCAAGCTCTCCTGGTAGAGGCGAAAGAATTCCTCCCGAGGAGAATTGCAGGAATCCTCCGTTCGAGACTGTATCCATGCAACGGCTGAATGTGTAGTTGACCTGCCCTTGCAGGCCATGGCCCAGCCGTTTCATAGCGGTGAGTTGGAGGCCGTTGTAGTGACTATTCGCGCCGGTGGAGAACTGCGTCACCGCACCGAATCGCGGATCGGTGGGCTGCAGGTAGGGGAATGGTGCAAAACAACCCTGACACACGGTTTGGTAGCCGTTGACTTGTGTTGAGTAGGGCTGGTTCACAGTGCGTGTGCCCACGTATTGCGCCTGCAGGTTGGCCGTCGTTCCGAGTTGATGTTCCATTCCCAGGCTCCACTCCATGAAGTACGGTGCGTGGAGTTTGCCATCGGGGACTGCCGTCATGGCGACTGGTGGAAGACAAGTTGTGGGATTTGCCTGCGGAGATGAGCAGGAAAGCTGGCCCTGGGGAAATCCTGAAGTGAAAATCTGATTCGCGGCAATGGTTGCGCCGACGGCACTGTTGGAAACTCCCGGCGCGATGGCTGTACCGCCCACGGTGCCAAGCAGTCCTCCCTGAAACGTTTTGTCGTATGGAGGATTAGCGCCGACGAGGTCAGCCACACTGCCCGGCAAGATGTCGCTGAAAATCCCGAAGCCGGTGCGGAGCACGGTTTTCGGCTGGAACTGCCACGCAATCGCCGTTCTTGGTTGGAGAATGGCCAGCGGTGTGGACGAGAACAGATTGCCGAGATGAGTTTGAATAGCGGCGTTCAGTGGTTGATTGACATCATGCGAGATGGAATTGAAAGAGCCGCTCAGACGGGCGACTCGATCATGCGGATTCAGCGGATTGGAGTTGAAGGTGTCACGCAGTCCGAACGTCCAGGTCAGTTTGCGAGTCACTTTCCAGGTGTCTTGCGCGTAGAGATCGAGATTGAGAAAGTTGAAGGGCTCGTTGGGGTTCGAAGGGAACGTCTCCGAGGCAGTGTTCGCTACTCCAGAGATAAATTGCTGCAAGTTGGCGTAGGTCACGGTGGGAACCGTGCCTTCCCCAAAGCTATAGTCGTTCAAGCGGAAGATACGGGTATTGGTTCCAAATCGCAGTTCGTGAGCGCCATGGCTCCAGGCGAGATTGTCGTTGATGAAAAAACGGGATGCGCGCCGGCCTTGAATCCAGGTGTTGTCAAGTCCTCCGATGGGAGTGAAGGGGTTCGCTCCGCTGCCCTGCAACACGATCGGAAAAACCGACAGTGTCTTCTGCAAATCACTTGGCCCAAACAGGCTTTCGTACCAGGAAAATGCGGGATTGAAGTAGTTCACCAGGTTCTGCGAGAAGACGTGCGTGTATCCCGCAGCAAGCGAGTAGAGAGGCTGCGGCGAAAGCGCGTCGAACACCGGGTTGATGGGGTCGGTCCACGCGGCTTGCAGGCCGGTGTCCGCCTGCAAACGAAACCAGGTCGTGTCTTTCTCGTTGATGTTGTAGTCGATTCGGGCCGTTTGCACCTGTTCGTGGTCGTCGCTGGAGTGCGAAACACTTTGCCGGTTGGCGCAACCCGCCCCGGCCCCGAGCGGACAACCGAGTATGGCGGTGGGTGTGCCGCTGCTATTTGCATAGAGCGAGAACATCTGCTGATAAAACGGGACCAACTGCGGAGGAAGTTGCTGCAAGACGTATTGTTGGAATGGGGCACTGGGAACAATCGCCGGGGTGACGATGGGCAGCGCGATGCGAACCCACTCGCTGTCGAAGAAGAAAAACAGTTTGTCGTGTAGGATTGGACCACCCACACTGCCTCCAAAATGATTTGCGGTTGCCCCCGGCTTGTGGTTTCCCGGCGTTGCATTGGTGAAGTAGTCCGCTGCATTGAGTAGCGCGCCGTTCCACAGTTCGTAGAGATTCCCGTGAAACTGATTCGCGCCGGACTTGGTGACGTAATCGATTTGGGATGCTCCATACCGCCCTTGATCCACGGAATAGGAAAGAGTGTTGACGGTGACTTCCGAGATTGAATTCAATCCCAGGACCAGGTTGGTGGAAAGGCCGCTGTTGAGATTGGTGAGTGGGTCGTTAGTTTCCAGTCCGTCAACGATGTAGCCGTTTGAGAGGGCGGGCAGGCCGTTAAACTCGACGTTGCCATACCCGTTTGTGCCGCCGACGAAATCGTTGCTGCTGCCCGCCGTGTTGATGAGCGCCCCAGGGGCAAACTGCAGAGGGTAGGTTAGATCGCCACCCGGATTCGGCAGATTCTCCAGCGCCGGCGCATTCAGAGTGGTGGATGTGTTTGCGTTTTCCGGGTTGATAAGTGGAGCCTCGCTGCTGACCTCAACCACCTCATTGGATCGAGCGATCTTGAGTATGAAATCCACGGTTTGCTTCTGCCCCAGACCCGAGAGGACATTGTCATTTTGCTGCGGCTCGAAGCCGAGAGCTTCCGCTTTGACCGAGTAGGCACCAGGCTTTAACTGCGGGAAATTGAACCGCCCGGCATCATCGGTCCTGGCGCTGCGCTTTAGGCCGGTCTCGTGATTGGTGATCGTCACCAGGGCGCGCGGCACAAATGCGTTAGTCACGTCCCTTACTTCGCCAACAATGGCGCTCGTCGTTTCGCCTTGTGCCAGTGCTTCCACCCGGAGGAGACACGCCACGGTCAACACCAGAAAAGCAAAGCCAACTGCCCGCGCCATAAATTCCTTACCCATTTGCCCTGAAGTGAAATGTTTCCCCGGCTTTGATATATTAACCAGCGATTATTTTGTATAGTTAACCATAGTTAAACACAATAAGCAAGGAGAGCAGGGAAGAGCGGGCAACTTTGGTGACCATGTCCGGGTTGCGGGCCAACCGAAGATTATTCCGGGCCAGAAGTCCTCTTCGAGGAGATCGCCATTCATCTCCTCCAAGCCCCAAACTGGACCGTGAGAGCCCAGAGTGGTGGCTTTTCCTGACTACCCATCCAAGTGGCCTCTGGTTTGACCTGATAGCCACGGGCACAAGATGCACTTCGACTCGGGACGACACGTCCGAAATTGTGGTGAGTGCGGACGACACTTCTAAGTGCTGCCCGGCATGCGAAAAGCGGCGCAATCCGTAGGCATATGATAAAAAGTTGTCGGCGCGAAAGGGGTGGTGATGGGGAATCTGACGCGACGGGAAGTATTGAAGGCCGGATCCACGGCGGCGGTGACCGCGCTCCTGAATCCGTTGTTGGGGAAAGCGGAAGGCGAGAAGGAGGGCAACAACGTGATGAAGCCCGAGCCGGTACAGGCACCGTTCGAAGAAATCTGCTTCCTGAATGCGACCACGCTTGTGGAAATGCTCCGAACGAAAAAAATTTCTTCCGTTGAAGTAGTGCAGGCGCACCTGAGCCAGATCGCGCGTGTGAACCAAAAAGTGAATGCGATCGTAACGCTCGTGGAAGAGGAACAGTTGCTGGCCGAGGCGCGCGCGGCGGACGATGCGCTGGCCAAGGGAAACTGGCTTGGGCCTTTGCATGGGCTGCCGATTGGCGTGAAGGATCTACATGCCACTAAGGGAATTCGAACAACCTATGGATCCCCGCTGCACAAGGACGATATTCCGAAGGCAGATTGCCTGCTGGTGGAAAGGGAAAAGAAGGCAGGCGGGATCGTGATCGGAAAAACGAACGTGCCGGAGTTTGGCCTGGGATCGCAAACCTTCAACACCGTGTTCGGGGCGACGCGGAATCCGCATGACCTCACGAAGACCTGCGGAGGAAGCACCGGGGGCGGTTCGGTGGCAGCGGCCTGTGGCATGGTGCCGCTGGCAGATGGGAGCGATTATGGCGGGTCGCTGCGGAACCCTCCGAATTTTTGCGGTGTAGTGGGATTGCGACCCTCGCCGGGACGAGTGCCGAATACACCGGCGGACCTGGCATGGCAACCGTTTTCCGTTGTCGGAGGTGTGGCGCGAAACGTGAAGGACCTCGCATATTTTCTGAGTGTACTGGCGGGGCCAGACGAGCGGATTCCGATTTCCGTGGAGCAGCCGGGAAGCCAGTTCGTGCAGCCGCTGGGTGGGCGAAGCTTTAAGGGAGTGCGCGTAGCGATGTTCCGCGATATGGGGTTGCCTTGGGAACCGGAGGTGAAGGAAACGGTGCGCACCCAGGGGAAGGTCTTCGAATCGCTGGGGTGCGTGGTGGAAGAAGCAGAGCCCGATTTTCGGGATGCCAACGAATGCTTCCTGGCCTGGCGCCATTGGACGATGGAATCAAGATTCGGGGACCTCATCGCCACAAAAGGCGATCAGTTGAATGAGTACGTCCATTGGCATGTGGAGGAAGGTAAGAAATTGACCGGGCCGTACTTGTCGCGAGTGGAGATAAAGCGATCGGCGCTGTATCAGCGAGTGCGTGAGTTCATGGACCAATACGAATTTTTCGTACTGCCCGTGAATCAGGTGCTGCCTTTTGCTGTAACACAGCACTATCCGACGGAAATTAATGGGGTGAAGATGGAGAACTATCTCGCTTGGATGAAATCGGCCTGCTACATCACGTCAACAGGGAATCCAGCCGCGTCGGTACCGTGCGAGTACTCGGGAAGCGGATTGCCCATCGGAATACAGATTGTGGGACGGAATCACGACGATTGGGGTGTGCTGCAGATGGCGTTTGCATTTGAGCAGGCGAGGAATCTGGAGAAGAGGAAGCCCGTAGCAGTGGGTTGAGTTCGTGAGCAGAGGGATCCACTCGCTCTGCACCCGAATCTTCTCAAGTCAATATAAGCGCGCAAACCGGACAAGTGAAATGTCGCCACTCCCTGGAAGTCGCGTTCGAAAAGATCATTCATTGATCTCCCCGAAGCCCGTTTCTGGACCGCGAGTAAGCGCTGAAGGGCTCACGGATTACTTACGCATTGCCGACCATCCGGGAGCCATCACCGAGCGGACCGAACGCGATACGCGGCCCCGGCCATTTCCACCTGTGCTGTTCTCCTTTCTTTATCTTGCTTTAGTCAACAATCCTGTCGATTGTGCGATTGAAGGCAGCTCTGAGAAGAATCACAAGTGTGGCCCGAATCGTGAATGCGCTGAGTTAGAATACATCCATCGGGCCTGGAGTCGCAGTCTTACCTAGGAGGATGATACGGAACGACGGAGCTTGGCCAAGGGCTCGTCAGGTTCGAGGCTCGGTTCGTGCTTTGTTGGGCCTCAGTCAGTGCGCTTTGATCTCAACCCTTATGCGCTCCAGCTACTTTCGGATATTCGCCCCGGCCGCGATGTTTTTCGTGCTGCTGGTGGGGGCAGGCAGTGGGCAAAATACGACGCTGATCAGTCTTGATCAGGCCATTGATCTGGCGCTGGCGCACAACCATTCCATAAAAGCCACGCGGACTCTGATTCTTCAGAATCAGGCCCAGGAGATTACCGCGAACCTGCGCCCTAATCCGACTCTCGGAGCGGATAGCCAGTTCGTCCCATTTTTCAGTCCCCAAGATTTTTCCGGGGAAAATCTGAACGAGACTCAGCAGTTCGATATCGGGATCGGGTACCTCTTCGAACGTGGGCACAAGCGGCGGCGGCGCCTGCAAGCCGCTCGCGATCAGACGGCCGTCACACGCGCCCAGGTCGGCGACGCGGAACGAACCCTGGCGTTCAACGTGGGGCAGCAGTTCGTCAGTGTTTTGCTGGCGGAATCCACTCTTCAGTTCGCCCTTCAAGACCTAAAGGGCTTCCAGCAGACGGTCGATATTAGCGAGGCACAACTCAAGGCGGGCTACATTGGGGAAGGCGATTATCTTAAGATCAAGCTGCAGCTTCTGCAGTTTCAGACCGACGTATCCTCTGCCCGCCTGGCGAAGGTGCAGGCGCTGGTGGGCCTGCGTGAGTTCCTGGCTTACAACGCAGTGCCGGCCGATTATGACGTGATAGGCGATCTGGCGTATCAGCCGCTCAAAGCGAACCTGGAAGACTTGCAGACGAAGGCGCTGCGCGAACGCCCCGACTTCCGTGCCGCGGAATTGGGGACAACCGCGGCACAAAGCCAAATTCTCCTGGCCAAAGCCAACGCCAAGGTGGACCTAAATGGCACGTACGACTTTACGCATGTTTCCGGTGAGAACACTGCTTCGCTCTTTGTGAATTTTGAGTTGCCGATCTTTAATCGTAATCAAGGAGAAATCGCGCGTACCGGTTATGCGCTCACGCAGGCACAGGAGCAGCAGCAAGCGGCCAGCGATACGGTTCTCTCCGATGTTGCCAATGCCTATGAGGCTGTGAGGAGCAATGACGAAGTGGTGCAACTCTATACTTCAGGGTATCTCAAGCAGGCGCAGGATTCGCGTGACATCAGCGAATATGCGTATAAACGCGGTGCCGCCAGCCTGTTGGATTTTCTCGACGCCGAGCGCAGTTACCGCTCGGTTCAGTTGGCTTATCGCCAGGCCCTAGCCTCTTATATGACCGCTCTGGAACAACTGAAGGAAGCGGTGGGAACGAGAAACCTGCCGTGAACCTCCACGCGAGTCGTTGGCAGCGAGTGACTCCTGCGCTGGCCGCCCTATCGGCGATTATGGTGGTGCTTGCCGGCTGCCAGGGGTCGGGATCAAATGCCGCCGCTAACTCTGGCGGCGCGAACAACTCAAGCAACCCGGAGCTGTTTACCGTTCCGCGGGAGCAGATGTCGCATGTGCAGGTACTGACAGTGCAGCCTACGACACTGACTCGAGCCCTCCGGCTGACGGGAGCCGTGGCGTACAACAGTTTTCGCACCACACCGGTCATCACGCAGGTGAGCGGACCGGTCAGCAGAGTCGTGGTCGTTCCCGGACAGAAAGTAACTCAGGGCGAGCCCATGTTGTACGTGGCGAGTCCGGATTACTCGCAGCTCCGCACCAACTATTTGAAGGCCAAGGATGCCTATGCCTTGGCACAAAAGGCCAACGCCCGAGCCCAGGATTTGTACCAGCATCATGCGATTGCAGAACAGAATTTGGAGCAGGCGCAATCGGCCGAGGTGCAGGCAAGCGGCGACCTGGTAGCGGCTCAAGCTGCATTAAAAGTCATGGGAGTCACTGATCCTGACGCGCTCGTGAAAGCCCCGCCTTCTTTTGAAGTTCCGGTAAAGGCGCCAATTGGCGGCCTGGTGGTAGAGCAGGATGTTTCTGCGGGACAACTTATTCAACCCGGCACAACCCAATGTTTCATGATTTCCGACATCAGCACCGTCTGGGTGCTGGTCAATGTCTATCAGAAGGACTTGCCTTACGTGCGCGTAGGAGATCAGGTCACAATTCAGACGGATACTTATTCCGAAGTGTTCCATGGGCGCATTGCGTATGTGGCAGCTTCGCTGGATCCGAACACGCGCACGCTGCAGGCACGCATCGAGACCAACAATCCCGGCGAAAAACTGAAGAAAGATATGTACGTGGTTGCGACTGTAAACGCGGGCACGATCCAAAATGCCATTGCGCTCCCGGATTCGGCTGTCCTGCGCGATACCGAAAACCAGCCTTTTGTTTATGCCGCGGCATCTGCGAACCAGTTTGGCAGACGCTCGGTCACGCTCGGAGAAAGCCTGAACGGAAAGACGGAAATTATCAGCGGGCTGAAGCCGGGTGACCAAGTCGTGGGGAATGGCGGCTTGTTCCTGCAGTTTGCGAACTCATTGCAGCGCTAGCGGGATCGGGCAGGCTTTGAGAAGGAGTTTCAAACACTTTGGCAAGGATAGTGTCCACCACATCTGAATGATCCACCGAATCGTCCAAGCGGCACTCCGTCAAAGATTCCTGGTGCTGATGCTGACCGCTTTCATCACGGTCGGGGGAATCCTGTCTTTTCAACGGATGCCCGTGGACGCCTATCCCGATCTCTCGCCTCCGCAGGTCGAAATCATCACTCAGTGGCCGGACCATGCCTCCGAAGAAGTCGAACGGTTGGTCACCCTTCCCCTTGAACTTGAGATGAACGGCGTCCCGCACATGGTCGTAATGCGCTCCATCTCGCTGTATGGGCTGTCCGATCTCATCCTGACCTTCGAGGAGAACACCAACGATTACTTTGCGCGGCAAATCGTCTTTGAGCGGCTCGCTCAAGCCACGCTGCCGACAGGCGTAACTCCGAGCCTCGCGCCTCTGTTCAGTCCGAGTGGCCTGGTGTATCGCTACGTTCTGGAAAGTCTCGACCGCAGCCCTCAGGAGCTGAAAACGATTGAAGACTGGGTGATTGAGAGAGCTTATCGTTCAGTCCATGGCGTAGCCGACGACTCAGGCTTTGGCGGAACGGTGATGCAATACCAGGTATTGCTCGACCCGGCACGCATCTATGGGTATCACCTGACCATCCCACAGGTCACGGCTGCTCTAGCCGCCAACAACTCGAATGCTGGTGGCGGCTTCTATTCTCAGGGAGGACAGTTCTACTACGTTCGCGGCATCGGCCTCGTGCGTAACACAGAGGACATCGGAAACATCGTCGTCGGCGCCAACAAAGGCGTACCCATCCGAGTGCGTGATGTTGGAGATGTGACGATCGGCCATGCGCCGCGTCTGGGGGAATTTGGCTTCCAGAAAAATGATGATGCCGTTGAAGGCGTCATTCTCATGCTGCGTGGGGAGCAGACGCAGAACGTTCTCAAGGGAGTTGAGGCAAAAACGGAGGAACTGAACCACCAGATCCTGCCGCCTGACGTCAAGATTCATCCTTATTACGACCGCAGCGAATTGGTAGACCTGACGACGGACACGGTGGAGGCGAACCTGCTTCGCGGTATGGTGCTGGTTTTGGTCGTGCTGATTTTCTTCCTGGTCAGCTTCCGCGCTGCGGTCATTGTTGCCCTCACCATTCCGCTCTCGCTTTTGTTTGCCTTCATCGTGCTCCACGCGCACGACGTTGCCGCGAATCTGCTTTCCATCGGCGCGATTGATTTTGGAATTGTCATCGACGGCACGGTGGTGATGGTAGAAAACATCTACCGCGAGCTGGCGCTGCGGCAGGGACAGAAGTACAACCTGAACGAAGTTATTCTGGCCGCCGCAAAAGATGTGGACCGCCCGATCTTCTATTCGGTCGCCGTCATCCTCGCCGGTTATCTGCCGATTTACGCGCTCAGCGGGCCTTCGGGAAAACTGTTCCACCCCATGGCTGAGACGATGTCGTTTGCTCTGGTCGGCGCGCTCATCCTGACGCTCACCCTGATCCCCGTGCTCGCCTCCTACTGGTTCAAGAAAGGCGTACACGAGAAACCGAATCGCACATTCGAGTGGATGAAACGGAAATACGCAGTTCAGCTAGATTGGGCGCTCAATCGCCCCAAGACCACCATCGTGATCGCGACCCTGATCTTTGGGGCAACGCTGCTGCTGGTGCCTTTCATCGGCGGCGAGTTCATGCCCCACCTCGACGAAGGGGCGCTCTGGGTGCGGGCTACCATGCCCTACACTATTTCCTTCGAGGAGGCTAGCAGCATCGCTCCTCAGATACGCGACATTCTGATGTCTTATCCGCAGGTCACCGTGGTGGGTTCGGAATTAGGACGTCCAGACGATGGCACTGATCCCACCGGTTTTTTCAACTGCGAGTTCTACGTTGGCCTCAAGGCATACAAGGACAAAGCATGGACCGGTGAGATCAGCGAGAAAAAACAGCTCATCGAATCGATCAATAAGAAACTCACGGCGTTCCCCGGGATCATTTTCAACTATACCCAGCCCGCGGAAGATGCCGTGGACGAGGCGCTGACCGGTCTCAAGAGTTCTTTGGCAGTCAAAGTCTATGGCGATGACCTGAATGTGCTGCAGGACAAAGCCATACAGATCAAGAACACACTCTCGAATGTGCCCGGGTTCACCGATCTCACGGTGGTGCGCGAACTTGGCCAGCCTAGCCTCCTGGTCGACGTCGATCGCGACAAGATCGCACGCTACGGAATCAACGTTGCTGATGTGGAGGCTGTGATTTCGGCCGCAGTGGGCGGGCAGGCGGTAACTCAGGTCATTCAAGGGGAGAAGCTGTTTGACCTGGTTGTCCGCATGCAACCTCAGTTCCGCAGCAACGCGCATGAGATCGGAAATCTGTTGGTGGGTACACCCGATGGGCAGCAGATCCCACTCAGCCAACTCGCCAGTATCAGCCAGGGAAACGGCGCGTCCTTTATTTATCGCGAAAACAACTCCCGTTACATCGGAGTGCAATACAGCGTCGAAGGGCGTGATTTAGAGCGGGCGGTGCGAGACGGCCAGGCAGCAGTCAGGAAGGCGGTGACACTGCCGCAGGGCTACCGGATGGCATGGGGTGGCGAATACAGCCAGTTTCTCGAAGCCAAGTCCCAGATGTACGTCATCGGCCCACTTGCCGTAGTGCTGATTTTCATGATCTTGTTTGCGCTCTACGGAAATTTCAAGTTCCCCGTAACTATCGCCCTAGGGGTAATCATGACTGAACCGGTGGGTGCGCTGGTTGCACTGAAACTCACGCACACTCCCTTCAGCGTTTCGTCAGTCTTGGGCCTCTTGGCATTGCTCGGGGTCTCCGTGGAGACTGCCGTCATTCTCGTCTCCTACATCAACAAGTTGCGCCGGGAAGGAATGGAGATCCGCCCGGCCACCAGGGAAGCTTCGCTCTTGCGACTCCGTCCGATCATGATGACGGCTTTAGTTGCTTGTCTTGGGTTGCTCCCAGCGGCCCTTTCCACCGGCATCGGATCGGATACTCAAAGACCCTTCGCTATTGTCATCGTGGCCGGTCTCATCTCCCGCCTCTTCATCGGATTCTTCGTCAATCCTGTGTTGTACGAGATGGTTGCCCGTGAGGGCGATGTGCTCCAGGTCTGACGAAAACCGCCGTAAGGTTGAGATGATACAGCTTGGCCAGAATCTATTTCTGGCCTAGAAGATATAGATCGGCTTGGCCGCCTGGGCGGGCGTAGATCACCGTCGAAAGATCCTTGGAAAAATCGTAGGCGTTGCCCCCGTAGCCTTGGCGAAAGGCGAAAGAAAGCTTGACTGCGGGTTGAGCAGGGCCGATCAGTTTCCCGTCATGCCACGGCTGACGGTAGATCGTGGTCTCACCTCGAGAGGCAATTAGGTAAAGGATGGACTTCCCGTCGGAGGAAAAACGGACGACCAGAGAGGAGAGGTCCGGCAGCAGCGGCGTGCATTTGTGATCGTCGAGTGAAAATTCATTAACACCCGTCAAAGACCCCGAGCCTTGTGAAAAAATCAGAAATTTGCCGTCAGGCGACGTATCCCAAACTCCGCCACAATTGTCGACTAATTTCTCAATCGGGGAGCCGTCCGCGTATATCCTCCAGGTGGTCACTTTCGCCATGTCACTCTCCTGCCCGCCCAGATAAAAAACGTTCGGATCCGGACTGGGAGCGCCCCAGCCCCCGTTCGCTGCGGACCACGGGATTTGGTGCAGGCCCGTGCCATCGTTCTTGAAGACATATGCTTTCAATACACCGCCCTCTCTGTTACTGAACAAGAACGTCGAGCTGTCGCTCGAAAATGTCGATGTGACGAGAGCTGTGCCGGAAGCTACTTTGACCCGGTTCTTGCCGTCAATGTCGGAAATCCAAAGATCTCCCTGCTGGGCGTTACCGGAGAGTGTGATGTAAGCAACATGGCGGCCGTCCCAGGAGATGGCGGGCTGAGTAGCCTCCTCCGAGACTAGGTCGACGGCTTCCTTTGTGCGAGGGTGATAGGCGGTAAGAAAACCCGATCGGCGCCCATTCACAAAGTAGATTCCTTTACTTGCGGAGGCGGGCATGGGCGAAAGATCGGGTCCGGCGCCGGAAGTAATTTGCCGCAGGCTCCCGTCGGAGAGACCGTACTCCCAAATATTCGTTACGCCATTGATAGTTCTGCTGCACAGCACGGTCTTGCCTGCATCTTCCCAGACCAGGCCGGTCGGGCTCCCGGAAAGATCGCCGATTTTCTGGGAAGCATGAGTCGTAGCGTTGATGCGGTAGAGGCTCACGCTAATAGAGCCAGAGCTCGTGTCGTTTCCCGTTACGATGAGTACGTCCTTGCCGTCCGGAAAGGGCAAAATCGCTATCGGACTCCAGCCCTCGGGAGCGTCAAAAAGCTTTTCTTCCGCCAGCCCAGCTCTGGATTTGCGAAAAACCGCGTTGTCGCGGCCGAGACGTAAGTAGTAAAGGGTATTCCCATCGGGAGAAGGTGCAACGTTGAATCCAGGAGCCACGATTGTGGAGGTGCCTCCCAGCGTTGGCACGCTGCGTGATTCTCTCCTGCTGAAATCGAGGCTGTAATAGATCTGTGTCCCATCGGGAGAAAAACTGGTCACCGACTTATCGATCGAATCGTTGGTCAGCTGGAGGGGTCCTCCACCGGATGCCAACATGACAAAAACCTGATCGAAGCCCGCGATCGGCGACGTGAATGCGATGGTGTGGCCATCGGGCGAAATAACCGGTCCGTTGATTGGCTTGTTCCAGTGGCTAATCTGGGTCACTTTGGCCAGTCCGCTGGAAGAATTGCGGAGGTAGTACGCTGCAAGCCCACCCATGATCACAAGCGCGATCACGGCCGCGACCGCCACGTACAGCTGGCGAGAGGTTTTGGTTTTGACAGCTACCTCGTGCCTCCTACTGGCGGATCGCAGGGCAGCCGCGTCCACCGCCTTTGCCGCAACAGAGCTTCCTGTTGTGCCTTCAATCTCTAGTCCAGCCTTGCGGAGGCCGTCAATCAGTTGTTCCACAAGTTCCGGTTCGTACAACTTTTCAAATTCCTTGCGTGCCGACACGGCAAAGTCTGGCCGAATCGCCAGCAGTTCCTGCAACGACTTCTGCGCTGGCTCACGCAGGCCGAGCTGCCCATAGGCCGCCGCGGTCAAGGCGTGGGTAGAGAAATAGCCCGGCATGTTGAACTTGAGCGCAATGCTCAGAGCGCCACGATAGTCGCCTTTGCGATACGCATTTAAGAAGTGGGCGAACCAGTACCAGCCCGGATGGTGGGGATTGAGTTGCAGGGCAGATTCCACAAGGGCGCAGCCATGCTCCCAGTCGCCCGAATAGGCCATCAGAATTCCCATGGTGGCTAGATTGGACCCATCCATCGGATTGAGTTCAATCGCCCGCTCTGCTTCCGGACGAAACGCCGGAATGTTCTTTTGGAAAAACAACGTGGCCGCTAGCGCGCTATGGCCAAGGTTGTTGGTCGGTGCCACGTCCACGCTGCGCCGTGCCGCTGCCAGCGCGCGCCCAAGAGGATCGGATTGCGGGTTGAAGCCGAACGCATGTTCGTGCCAGTAGATAGTCGACAACATGGCCCAGATTTCACACTGATCGGGTGCGCTGCGGACGGCACGCTCCAGGATTTTTCTCACCGGCGCATGCTCTTCCGGCGCGACTCGTTCGAAGTAGCTGAAGGCACGGAGTACCGCCTCGTACGGGCTCAACTGGTCGTCGGCTTTCCGCCGCAGCGCATCGCTTATGCAGTGCGGCAGAATCCCATAATAATCAGCGACGGTCGACACGATGCGGGGAACGAGATCATCCTGCAACCCGAAAATGTTCCCCGGGCTGAAAGTGCGTTCGTAGGTCTCAGCCCAGATATGAACCCCCAAGACTGCGTCCACGAGCTGTACCGCGAGCCGCAGCTTCGCACCGGCCTGCCGAAGGTTCCCCTCCATCACGTAACGCGCACCGAGTTCTTTGCCGATGTCCCGGACGTTCCCCGATTCGCTGGAATACTTCGACGTCGAGCCTCGCGCGATCACTCGCAGGTATGAGAATCGCAACATTCCAGTCACGATCTCATCAGTCAAACCCTCTGCCAGCGCCGCAAGATCAGTGTTCCCCCCGCCGTATCTAAACGGCAGCACTGCAACCCAGAATCCTTCGTCTGCGCGGGCAGCGCCGGAATCGGTCGCAGCCGCGGCACGTGGTACGAGGGGCGTTGCCGTCGCCAACTCTTTGGATGTCTGTTGCGATAGATCGCGAAACTCGTTGCTCACATCGCGGGCCGTCTGTACGCGGTGGCGCGGATCCTTTTCCAGACAGCGCCGTATAATACGTGCCAGATCGCTGGGCAGATCGGGGCGAACATCCGTAACAGACGGTGGGTTATCCCGCAGGATCGCCGAAATCAACTCGGCGGAAGAATCCCCCTCGAACGGTCGCCGTCCTGTCGCCATCTCGTGGAGTACCACGCCCAGGGAGAAAATATCGGTGCGATGGTCGAGGGGGCGACCCGACGTCTGCTCGGGGGACATGTAGGCTGGCGTCCCCAGTACCACGCCCATCTGTGTTTGACTGGAAGTTAGCGTGGCGTTGCCAACCATAGCCGCGCGGGCGTCCTTTGCCAGCCCGAAGTCCAGCACTTTGACGCGGCCTTCGTTCGAGACCATGACATTGGCAGGCTTCAGATCGCGATGCATGATGCCTTTCTCATGCGCCGCCTCCAGTGCCGCGCCCAACGCACTGGCAATCTCAACGATCTGCTTAAGTGGGAGCCCGCCTGCGGGAATAAGGCGGTCGAGTGGCGTACCCTCGACCAACTGCATTGTAAGAAAGTTGACCCCCTCGCATTCCTCCACTGAGTAGATCGTGACGATGTTCGGGTGGTCGAGTTGAGCGAGCGCCTTGGCCTCGCGGCGAAAGCGCGCCAGTCGCTCGGGGTCGTGCCCCACCTCGGCGGGCAGCACCTTGAGCGCCACGTCGCGGCCCAGCCTCGTGTCGGTGGCGCGGTACACCTCGCCCATTCCGCCCGAGCCGAGGGGCGTAAGAATTTCGTAGGGTCCCAACCGGGTTCCGGGAGTCAGTCGCATCGAGTGTCGAACGATTTTACTCTGCTGTTTCAAGTACAGGGATAATGCTGCACTCTCAGCCCCTATCAGCGGCAAACCGCTCGACTCGCTCGGCGGCCTCGCGGACTCCGCCAAACCTGCGCATGGATTCTGCGACCCGCCCTGCCGACGCGCGATATCTGGGATCATTCAACACGCGGTTCACCTTGGTGCTGAATTCGGCTGCATCGAGTTGCTTCTCCCTGTCTGCACCGTCCACCGGCAACACAATCTCGCCAGCGCCTAATGCAACGAGACGACGAGCGTTGCTCTCGCGCTCCGTTATGGTGGGAATGATCACCGCCGGCGTGCCTGCAGACAATCCCGTCATAACCGAGCTGTGACCACCATGATGCACCATCAGATCGCAGCGCTTCGCCATCAGGAGGCCGGGTATGTATGCAGCATGGTGGAAATTCGGGGGCATAACTCCAAACTCCTCCGGCAGGTCCTGATACCCCGTAGTAAGCACGACCTGAACGGGCGCATTTGCCAGAGCTTCAATGGCCGCACGAATCACAACAATGGAATCGCACGGAGTGGCAACCGGAGCGTATCTCGGATTGCCCGAATAAACCCAGATGAGCGGTTGCTCAGCATTGAGTTCGTCGACCCACGTGGGCAAAGCTGCATCGCCTCGTTGAAAGACCATCGGGCCGATGTAGGTTACGTCGGCGTTGGCAGCCACGGGATCGGTCTCGGGCGTTCCGACGATTAAGGACAGATCCCCCGCCATCAAATCGACACAGCGATTTACGGGCGGCAGTCCATATTCGGATGCAACGTTATTGAAGAATGCCGCTGCGCTGGGCAGCGCCGGAGGACGCACCCTCTCCCACCAAAGAAAGCCACGGCTTGCGGGATGAATATTCCCTTGCAGTACGGTGGCCAGCGGCACCTTGAGAATGCGGGAAGCGAGGCAGGCAATCGGCTCAAACGAATCGACAACCATGTCGGGCGCATAGTCGTGCACCAAGTCCACGTAGACCGCAACGGCGTCGCGCACATATTCTTCCTCTGTATAAACGCCGCCAAAAAAGTGCTCAACGTCCCACGCCTCGCTAACCTGCGTCAGATCAAACGCCGGAGCTGGCATCGGGCGCGCAGGCATGGGCAGACTGGTCAAGGCAGCCTCAGCGATGAGCTTGCCCGGAGCCGGTGCCGGGTTGAAGACCGCGACCTCATGGCCGCGATCGGCGAGTGCGCGTGCAATGGGAACCATGCGTGTGGGCAAGCCAAGGTCGTTGGCCGGCAGCATGGTAAACAGGAACTTGGACACGGAGCTAGTTGTATCAAGTCTTGGGTCGGAAGTGTTATGAAAGTTGCTGGGAGAACAAATGCTGGATTCTGAACGGCTAACGGGCAAACCGGAAACCATGCTCCCCAGTAGACGCACTTGACCGCAAGTGCCCTGCGCGGGCCGGATTTATTAAGAGGGTCCTAGTTGGGGTTGCCTCTAACAAGCCAACCGAGACCTTTTCCGACCTTCGTCGCCAGACCCAGAAGGTCTCAACAAGAAGGATACGACGGTACTCCACCGCGGTGTTTCCGGAGGGCTTCGCAACGTCGGAGGTCTTACGACGACTCACGATTCCTTTGCCGGTTGGAATCTCAAAGTTAAGTTCTTCGACAGACACCGGGTAACTTCACTTTCTGGCAATTCTCTCAGCGCTCTTCTAACTCGAACCTCGCTGTAAGAGCTCCGACAACCTCTTATTTAAACTTTTCAACGGATCAGATCGCCCATCGCCTCCGATAAGCCGACTTGAACGAAGCCGCTTTGCGGCGGACGCTATCCGGTGCCCGAAGGAAGCGACATCGGAGATTCGAGACTAAGAGTCTTGCAGAATAGTCTGTCTCGCGCCACGATCAGGCGATCGTGATCTTGAGCCTCTTGGTTAGTTCAATGAATTCCGATGCAAAGATCGTGCCGCAAACACTCTGCTTTTCAAGAACTTCCAAACCTAGAGTCGATTGAAATCCCATAGCGTCCGCCGCGAACAAAGCGGCTTCCTTCAAATCGCTGTATCTGAAGCGCCTGTAGCCGGCGTCTCAATCTCCAGCTCATCGCTCGTGAGCGCTTCAGATACAGCGCTAAGACTTCTTAGCACTGATCTGGCGCTTACAGAAGCCCATTTTCAGGTAGCTTCCGCGTGGCTGACAACGGCTGCTTTGTCCGGCTTAATAGTGAACTTAGCTCTGGCTCCAAAGTAATTCGACGGTCTGCGCCCTCCTTTGGCATTTGCCGTAGAGCCGCCATCGCTGTCAAGCCTCCTTTGTGATGTTGATCACATTGATCTATGACTCAACTCACAGACTTCTGGTCGCGCATGCCTTAGTATTCCACGCGCCTGCTGCCAACCTATCTGACGGATGAGCAGTATTTGCGAGAGAACATTTTGTGGGGTCCGAATTTTTTCAGGATGTTTTCTGAAAGGATTGAAAGATGGTTCGGCCGCTGGCAATCTATGTTGGCTTTGCCAGCACGCGTCTTAGTTTTGGCCACAGCACAGCAACGGAGGAAAAAAATTCATGAACGCTGGACATAAAGTTGTAACCCTAGCCTCAGCAGTATTGGTTCTTGCGCTCGGATTATTGCATTCGGGAAGAAGCGTCAGTGCGGCATCCCCCGGGCAGATCACCGGCACAGTCAAGCTTGACGGCACAGCTCCGCACCAAAAGCCAATTGACATGTCAAAGGATCCGAGTTGTGCCGCGGCTCACAAGGATAAGCCGGCCACCATGGAAAGCGTGGTTGCGGGTGCTAACGGAGGGCTGGCCAATGTGGTCGTATATGTGAGCCAGGGCCTGATCGGCAATGAAGCCCCTTCCTCGCAGCCGGTCCAGCTGGAACAAAAAGGCTGTCAATACTTCCCGCACGTCGTGGCCGTGGATGTGGGTCAGCACATGAAGATACTGAATAGCGATCAGGCATTACACAACATTCACCCACAAGCCACGAAGAATGCGGCGTGGAACAAGTCACAGATGCCGGGAGGCCAACCTCTGGATGTGACGTGGGCCAACGAAGAGGTTCCCGTGCCAGTCAAGTGCAATGTCCATCCCTGGATGCAAGCCTACATTGTGGTGGTGAAGGGCCCTTACGGAGTGACTGACGACAGCGGCTCTTTCAAGCTCGAGAACCTGGCACCGGGCAATTACACCTTGACAGCGTGGCAGGAAGTTTACGGAACGCAGACTCAGAATGTGACGGTCGCTGCTGGAAAGCCCGCCACCACCAATTTCACCTTCAAGGCAAAGTAGAAAACCGAAGCAGAACGGGGAAGCGAGGCGGCATGACTGTGGGGCCCGCCTCGATCTGATTTTGGGGACCCAAAGTCGACTAAAGCGAGGGAACACATGCCCGGTAAAGTGTTTGCCGTCGTAGTGGTGATCATCACGCTGGCGATCGGCTATTGCGTAGTGACTCACGTGTGGTGGATGCCCGTGGATGTTTCTCTCCATGGCCCCAATATCGATCATCAGATCGAAGAAACGGTGTTTGGCGCAGGTATTTTGTTTGTTGCCGGACAACTGGTGCTGGCGGCATTTGCTTTTCTTTACGGCGACAGCAAGGGCTCGCGCAAGATGAAGTCGTTTCCCGGGGGTGCGAAACCTCTCATTGTCTTCGCATGTGTTGTGGTGGGCGTCGAAATTCTGGTGCTCTCGTTCATTGGTTCCAAGGCATGGGCTTCGGTCTACTTCACGCCACCGGATCCGAACTCGGTGCGCATCGATGTTCAGGCTGGGCAGTTTGCTTTTTACTTCCGTTATCCCGGGCCCGATGGCAGGTTCGGGGTGCTTCACCCGGAGCTCATTAACGAAGGAAAGCAGAATTTCTTTGGCCTCGATACGGACCACGATGCCGATGCGAAGGACGACATTGTCACCGCGGAGTTGGCGATTCCGGTGAACAAGCCGGTGCTGCTCACCCTCCACTCCAAGGATGTCGGGCATTCCTTCGATGTACGCGAGTTGCGCGTCCAACAAGACTTTGTGCCCGGGATCGTGATCCCGATCCACTTCACGGCGACCCAGACGGGAAGGTTCGAAATTGTCTGCACCCAACTCTGCGGTCTCGGGCATTACAACATGAAGGCCTATCTCGACGTCATATCCCAGGCTGACTTCGATCATTGGATGCAGCAGCAGGCGGCCATGCAGTAACTGAACTACGTCTACTTTCGACACCGGAGCAGACGAAACATTCTCTCGTGGGGTGAGATCACATGCACGATCTATCGGCGCACGCGCTTACGCACCATGCACCGCCGCAGGGTTTCATTCGCAAGTATGTCTTCAGCGTGGATCACAAGGTAATCGGGATCCAGTACGTGACCTTGAGTTTGGTAGCGGCATTCATCGGGATGGCGCTTTCCTGGGTCATGCGAATTCACCTCGGTTGGCCGACGGCAGCCATCCCTTTTTTGGGTGCGCTCTCTCCCAACGGCGCTCCCGGAGGGGTTGTCACGCCCGAATACTACTTGTCATTGATGACCATGCACGGCACGATCATGGCGTTTTTTGTCCTGACCGCGGCGCCGATGGCAGGATTTGGCAACTTCATGCTGCCGATCCAGGTGGGCGCGGCGGACATGGCCTTTCCCCGATTGAACATGGCCTCCTTCTGGACCACGTTCGTGGGCTTTGTTCTAGCCTGCGCGACTTTTTTTATTCCTGATGGTCCGCCGCTCTCCGGTTGGACTGCTTACGCGCCTTTGAGCGCCGTGGGCTCGGCCGCGGGTCCGGGACAAGGCTGGGGCCAAAACCTGTGGGGACTTTCGATCGCAATCTTCTGTGTGGCGTCGCTCCTTGGTTCGCTGAACTTCATTGTGACCACGATTGACCTGCGCACCAAGGGTATGACGCTATCGCGGCTGCCGCTGTCGACTTGGGCGTGGTTCATCAACGCGTGGGTAAGCTTGCTGGCTTTTGCCGTGCTATTGCCCACTTGCCTCCTGCTGGTGCTCGACCGGCTCGGTGGAACCAGCTTCTTTATTCCTGGCGGACTGGTGATGAATGACAAGATGCTGCCGCACTCCGGCGGTTCCCCACTCTTATTCCAGCACTTGTTCTGGTTCTTCGGACATCCCGAGGTCTACATCATCATTTTGCCGGCGTTTGGAATCGTTGCCCACGTGATGCCGACCTTCATCCGAAAGCCCCTGGTTGGTGGCTGGAAGGTGATTACCTTTGCCATGGCAGCGATTGGCGCGCTTAGCTTCGTGGTTTGGGGTCATCACATGTTCGTCAGCGGGATGAGCCCTTACATGGCGATGGTGTTCTCGGTGCCCACGCTGATCATCACCATTCCCTCTGTCATTGCGGTGCTGGTGTTCGCAGCGTCGCTTTATGGCGCGAACATACGCTTCACGACTCCGATGCTGTTCTGCCTGGGATTCATCTCGCTGTTCATCAGTGGCGGAATCGGTGGATTTTTCCTGGCGCAGCCGGCGGTGGATTCCTATCTGCACGCCACCAGCTTCGTCGTTGGTCACTTCCACTTCACCATGGGACTCTCCGCCATATTCGCGACCTTCGCCGGCTTCTACTATTGGTTCCCGAAACTGTGGGGCCGCATGATGAACGAGAGGCTGGGCAAAGCGCACTTCTGGCTGACATTCGTCTGCGTGTACTTCGTCTTCATGACCATGCATTTGATGGGCTTCACGGGGGCGGTGCGGCGCTATTCGGCTTTTGTGGACGACTTCATGGCTCCGCTGATGCCAACCAACCGGTTCATCTCAGTCGCCGCGTTAGTGTTGGGCGCAGTGCAGTTCATCTTCTTGTACAACGCGATTTGGAGCCGCTTCAAAGGACCAAAAGCTCCCGATAATCCGTGGCAGGCTACCACGCTGGAATGGGATACAACCTCACCCCCACCGTTCGATAACTTTGGCGGACGGCAAATGACGATTCATCACGGGCCGATGGAATACGACGGCGACGGCTCCGTGATGCAGACGTCAGAGGAAGAATCCATCGCGGGGACTTAACCCGCGGTTCATGATAGCGACTCAAGTGTGAATCAATCGCAGGGAGGCGACATGAATCAATCCGTACTGCCCATCGAAACTGGGCGCGAAGTGGTGATGGAAAGTTCTCCTTACGGCATCGACAAAAAGAAGCTGGGGATTTGGCTTTTTATCGTCTCCGACGCTCTAACCTTCGCGACGTTTCTGTTTGGCTATGGCTACATGCGGGTGGGCAGCCAGAATTGGGGGACGCCGTTCGAGTTCTCGACGATCTTAAATGGAGTCGTCATGACCTTCGTTCTGCTGTCCAGCAGCCTAACCATGTTGGCGGCCGTGCGGGCCACGCAGACTGGGCAGAAAGGATCCGCCAGAAAATGGCTGGGCCTAACCATGTTATTGGGCACGGTGTTCGCGATCCTACACCTGCGCGAATGGTTCAAGATGTTTGGCGAGGGCTGGGGGCTTTTCTCGAATCCTAGCGGTGGAGCGGCTCAGTTCGGCGCTTGCTTCTTCAGCGTAACCGGACTTCATTTGGCGCATGTGGTCAGCGGCGTCATTGCGCTCCTGATCATCACGCGGGGCTACAACCGCGGTCGCTACGATAGCAGCCACGTCGAAACCGCGGGGCTTTACTGGCACTTTGTCGACTTGGTCTGGATGTTCGTTTTTCCGCTGATGTATTTGATGAACGCCGCTCGTTGAATTGAAATTTGCACAGGAGGAAGAGCCGTCATGTCTTCGAATCAAGAGCTGAGCATGGGTTCTAATGCAGGAATCGTGATCGGGCTGATGATCATCGTGGGGATTGAAGTGGTTCTGACCTATCAGCATCTGCCGGTGCGAACCTTGCTCGCTTCCTTGCTCTGCTTGGCGTGTGTGGAGGCGCTCGTGGGGGTCATGTACCTGATGCATGTGAAGTACGAGAACCGGCTCTTGTTCTGGACCATCTTTCCCGCCACGCTCTTCGTGCTTGTATTCCTAAATTATTTATGGCCGGACGCTTTCCGCATGGCAAGGATGAGCCTGGGCAGATGACGCGTTCGTGGGCGTCCCTCCCCGCTTCAAAGGAGATCGAGTGAACTCTGCAAAACAGAAGCATGTACCGTATCTCAAGTTGGGGCTGGCTGGACTGGCATTCCTGGTCTTGACCAGTCCCACGTACTTGCACGCGCAGGGTTGCGCCATGTGCTACCAGAGCGCTGCTGCTTCGGGCGCACGTCTCATCCACGCCCTAAAGAATGGCATTGTGATTTTGATGATTCCACCGCTGCTGATGACGGGATTGTTCGCCCGCCTTGTGTACCGCAGGCGCAACCTGTGTAACGAGGAGTTTGGGAAGCACCGCGAGGTTTGAATCTTCTACCGCAAGCGATCTTGGGATCAGGGTCTGCAAGTAAGAAAACGCGCCGTCATCAACCAGGAAACGCGATGGCTACATCCATTCAAGGAGTCTAAAGCATGGCAACCACGGTTCACGAACCAGCGCAAATCGTCGGCCGCTTACCGGGTGAAGCTCGGTCTGGAAGTGGCGGCGGTCGGAATCTGCTTCCGGGGGAAGGTAGTTTGCTTGCAGTTGGGGACCACTCTCCAGCACTCGCTAAGACCGGCGTATGGGTTGGGTTGGCGGCAATTACTATGTCATTCGCGGCGCTCACCAGCGCTCTGGTGGTCCGCCAAGGTGCTGGGCTGGACTGGCACCATCTCACTCTACCTCCCATTCTTTATGCCAATACGCTTGTCCTGCTGGCCAGCAGCGTCACCCTGGAGCTCTCGCGCCGCCGGATTGTGGGCTACGCTGGTGGAATTACGAATGAGACCGCGGCACCCGTGCGCTGGCTAGTGGTCACCTTGGCGCTCGGGTTGCTTTTCGTAGTTGGTCAGTACATGGCATGGCTGCAATTGAAGGCTGCGGGGTTATACCTTGCCACCAACTCGAACAGCTCATTTTTCTATGTTTTTACGGGTGTACATGCCGTGCACGTGATGGGTGGTCTGGCTGGATTGCTTTATGTCATGAGTCAACTCCATCGATCGATCCTGCGCCGGAGCACGTTCGCCGCAGCTGCGCAATATTGGCATTTCATGGGCATTCTCTGGTTGTATCTGTTCTGGGTGCTCTGGACGAATCTGTAGCGAGACCAATAGGTGAACTTAAAGGCAAAATGCAGGAGAGCATGGCAACCAACTCGACAACGATGCAGCCGAGCGTGACGACCCAATGCACTTCCAAGTTCCGGGACTACTATACCCTCACCAAACCCGAAGTGAATCTCCTGATTCTGATGACAACGTCAGCAGGTTATTACCTTGCCTCCCGCGGACCTTTCAGGATCGCCGGCCTGATTAACACGCTGGTAGGTACGCTCTTTGTGGCGAGCGGTACCGCGACGCTGAATCAGTGGATGGAAGGAGCTTGGGACGGTCAGATGCGCCGTACAGCCAGTCGGCCGTTACCTTCGGGCAGGCTCTCTGGCCGCGAAGCCTTTATCTTTGGCGTTCTTCTGAGCGCGGCAGGGGGATTGTATCTTGCATTCGCGGTCAACCGGTTCGCGTCTTTGCTGGCAATCTTCACACTACTTTCGTATCTGCTTGTCTATACTCCACTAAAGCGGAAGACTCCGCTATGCACTTTGGTCGGGGCTTTCCCCGGTGCTATGCCAGTTCTGATCGGCTGGGCAGGAGCTTCCGCAAGTATCGGCCGCAACGCCTGGTTCTTGTTCGCCGTCGTATTTCTTTGGCAGTTCCCGCATTTCCTCGCGATTGCCTTGATGTACCGGCACGACTACGCTCAGGCCGGCTTTAAGATGCTGCCTCAGTTTGATATCGATTCCCGTTTTACCCGCGCAGAGATTGTTGGCTTTACTGTGCTTCTGGTCATCACTACGATGGTGCCCATACTCGATCGCGGAGATCCAATTTATCTGAGCGGCATGTTCCTGGCAGGAGTCTTTCTGCTTTATTACGGGATAAAACTGGCACAATCGACTTCCAACGCTTTTGCCAGCCGCGTCCTGCATGCTTCCGTTATCTATCTGCCCTTCGTGCTCGTGCTGATTGTCACCAGGAAGGCCTGACCTTGCTTTAGAAGGCGCTGCTTTCAGCCCAATATTCAAGCCACATCGCCATTCGTCTTCCATCTCTTCGATCTCCCCGACGTTGATTGATCGGCCCTTGAAATCATTCCGTGCTCCTTTGCAATGCGTTTCGACGCGAATCTTCAAACAGACGCGCCGTGACAGCCCCGAAGATGAAGCCGCCTATGTGCGCCAAGTAAAGCCACTCCCCCCGTTTGCACTTGTGCCACCGCGCCGGCATTGAAAAGTTGGGTCCGGAAGCAAAAGCCGATCAAGACTGCGGCCGGGATAAACGTGATCTTCACAAACACAACGTGATCTTCACAAACACAAAGATCAGCAATCATTGGGAACCGAGGGCGGCGCGGTTTCCTAAGAGACCAAGACTGGACCCAGCCTGGGTTCAGCCGGCTTCGCCACGCCAGCGGGTTGCAGGCGATCCCTCATCAATTGCTCCCCGCGTGCAAACAGCTCCTCCTTGGAAATCTTGCCGGCATCGACATCGGCCAAGATCGATCTTTGGGCGGCGTAGTCTTTGTTTACAATGCCCGCTTTACTCTGCAGCATCCGCCACGCTTTACGACGCTCGACGCAGAACAGTACAAGCTGCCGCGAGATTGCCCGGTATGCAACGTCTCCTTTCGCGCCCGGGACCTTGATGTAGACGCCGAAGTCGGAGATGTAGGAACGGTGTTCGGGAGCCAGGTAGCGGCGATACACCACATCCTGCTGGGTAATGCGGACGAGCATGTTTTCCAGCGGGATCAGCTTGTCCGCCTGGTCTTTTTTGATCTTCTTGAAGTGGTTGCGGAATCTGGCCTCGGTAAGGCACCAGTGCGCGACGGTATAGCGCGAAACCTCTTCTGCGCCCTTCGCCTTCGACTCGTACCAATCCTTATCGGGCGAGGGATTGCCCTTGAGATCGAGCGTTTCCGCATAAGTTTCACCGAGCCGCGGATTGAAGACGAACTCTGGCGCACCCCGTGAGTCGCGCACGCGCTGAGCCTGGATGAGCGCCATGTCGTCGCCGACGCCGTGCTCCGGCTGGCAGGTCGTGAAGCACTGCAAGAATGCCGTTCCGCGATACTCGAGGCCGTCGAGAATCGCCCGCAACAACTTGGGCGGGTTCGCCAGTGAGACTTGCGCGATGAACGGAGATCCATGCCCCGCCAGGAACGTCTCGGCGACGGTCTTCTTTTCGGTGGTCTTTCCCTCGGTCGCCGCCCCGAAGACATTCATGTCATTACCACCCAGCATGGGTGTCGAGTCGGAGTTCTGCCCTCCAGTGTTGGAGTAAAGCTGGGTGTCGAGCATAACGACCTTCACGTTGGGGCGGTTCTGGAGAATCACCTTCGAGGTGTTCTGATAGCCGATGTCGCCCATGCCGCCATCGCCGCCGACCGCCCATACTTTGGGCAACTCCATGACTTCGCGATCGGTCATGAGCGTGTCGCTGAAGTGGGTGAGTTCGTAATACTCACGCGGGCTGATGACATCCTTTTCGCGACCGACCAGCGCATCGGCGAGCCGCTCGGGGATGACAGAGCGACGGCCGTGATCGACGATGAAGCTCTCGCCCAGCAGCCAGCCGACGGTGACGCCATCCTGGAACAGCGAGTTCATCCAGGGATAAGGATGCGGGTTGTTCGGTGGAGTCGAACCGTAGACGGTGTTGCAGCCCGTATGCGCAGTCATGGCCATCACACACATGCCGTTCGGAAGCCGGCCGTCAATGGCCTGAAGATGCTTGTGGTTGAAGGCCTCCCGCCGCATGACGCTGGTGAGCGCGTCCACGATTGCCTGGTCGGAGATGGGGCCGTTCTGCGCAATTCGCGTCTTGGTATCACGGTCGTCCTCGCCACCCAGCCCCATGATCAAATGAGCCACGGCTTGCCGCAGCAGGTTGTACTCTTCCGGGTTTCTCTCTTTGAGCGCAGCCATCTTCTCCACTCCCGCCTGATCGAGCTCGTCTGCTTTCGCTTGCAGACGGTCGGCTTTGGCATGGTAGAGCGGCCTCATGTAGGCCTCGGTCACGGCAGCAATCGCGCGCAGCACGCTCTTCTCGCCGCAGCCTGCGCAGGCGCCATCGCCGCAGACCATGGCGTCGTAGTTGTGCCGGACCATCAACATGTTGCGCAGCGTCGCGGTCTTGGAATCCTGCGGCCGGTCATCGCTGTACAGACCCAGGTATTTCTGCGGCGTATCCGGCAGAAGATTCACGAAGCCGGTGCCCGTCTCGTGGTCGGCGTTGACCGCCTCGCTTTCCTCGACCATCCGCAGTGCCTGGTGTTCGCCGCATGCGGTCACGCAGGCCGCGCAGCCTTTACATAAGTCGGAGACGAAGATCGAGAAGACCCCACCGTCGCCGGGCTTCTTTCTCTCCGGAGTCGAGAAGATGGCGTTCACCTTCTGGTAGGCCATGGGCACTTTGTCGAGGATGGCGAAGAACTGGTGCTTGGCAGCTTCCGAGAAGCCGTCCACCTCGGCCGTAATCTGGCGAAGGATTTGCGGCAGCGATGTTCCTGAATTTCTGGCTACCGCATCGCACATCATTTGCCGCGCGCGTTTCTCGATCTCGGGGAGGGATTGCAACATCTTCCCGCGCTCGCCGGGATCGGTGATGTAGCGCGTGACCGCAGTGTGCAGAATCGTCCCCAGGTCTTGCGCACAATTGGGCAGGGCGGTATCGGGACAGACGGCAATGCACTCCATACACTGGGTGCAGTTTTCCGGGATGTAGAGCGGCGTGACCAGGCGCGCGACATATTTCGACGCCGTATCGCCGCTGGCACAGGCCATTACGCCAACCGAAGCCAGCGCAGACGACGGCTGGTTGTAACCGTAGCCCGAGCGGAACTCGGCATCGAAGGTCGCGATCTGCGTGAACGGAGTCCGCTCTGCCTGGCCGGCCGGCGCAGGGAAAGAACGGCATCCGTTGCCGCCTTCCTCACGGTTATCGTCAACCGCTGGCTCCAGTGCCACACCGCGCATTGAGGAGCGATCCTTGGCTTCGAGCTTGCCCACGCGGATCTCATGGACGCGTTCGAAACCCTGCGTCATTACTTCCATGTTCGAGTTCACGACGGCGTCCCCGAGCTGACCAAACTTCTTCACGTATTGCTTCTGAACCACGTTGCGGAACTGCTGCTGGGTAATGCCGAATTCGCGAAGTAGCGGTGAGACCGCGAAGAATGCGCCCAGGAAAGCGTTCCCCTGCATGCGAAGTTGAAGGTCGACGCGGTCGGTCGCAGTGCGCGCGATTTCGAACCCCGGCAAGCTGAACACGCGGATGTTCTTCTCGATGACCTGCTTGCGGGCCCATATTGGTAGCCGCTCCCAGGCCGCTTCGCCGGTCTCATCGGACTCCCACACGAAGCAGCCGCCGTCAGCCATGCCGGCCAGCGGATTGGTGTGGGTAAATGCCTTCGGGTCGCAGCAAAGCACGACAGTCACGTGACGAAGATCGCAATTAACGCGGATTCTTTCCGGGGCCGCTACCAGAAAGTACGCGGTGGGAGCGCCTTTCTTCTCGGAGCCGTACTTGGGATTCGCGCTGACCTGAATGATCTCTTTGGGATTGCCCAACTCGTCGACAATCTTGTCGCGCTCGTAGAGAAGGTCGTTCAAATCGCCGAGGATGGCGCCGAGGTTCTTGCCCGTGGTGATTGCACCCCAGCCGCCAATCGAGTGGAAGCGAACGGCGATCGCGCCTTGGGGCAGAAGCGAGGGCGTGTCGTCGGATTTCACCTCGTAGGGATGATCGACTCCGAGCACGATAAACGAGGTTCCGTCAGAGGCGCGCTTGCCGTCGGCGCGAGCGCGAATGCCAGTGGCAAACTCGTACGCGCCGAAGATCTGCTCCGGCCGGAAGTCCCGCGAGCCCAGGCCATAGATACCGGAGAAGAGGCGGGGCATCTGCTCGGCTGTGATGGCAGGCAGCCCGCTGGTCGCGGGACGATCCCCGGTTTGCAATGCCTTATTGAGCGCAGTCCGGATGTCGCGGCCCATCGGGTTGTCGCCCGCCATGGCCTCGTCGGTGCGCTCCAGTACGATGACATTTTTCTTTCCGGCAAGCGCGTTGATGACCGCAGCTTCCGGGAAGGGGCGAATCACGTTGAGGTGGATGGAGCCAACCTTCGCATCTCGGCGTTGGCGCAAATAATCCACGGCGGCCTCGATGTTCTCCGCCGCCGAGCCCAGCGACACGAACACGGTGTCCGCGTCGGCGGCTCTATAGGAGGTGAGCATGCCGTAATAGCGGCCGGTCAGCTTTCCGAAATCCGCGTAGGCCTCTTCCAGGAACCGCGCGATGGGTTCGGAGAAGTTGTTGCGGCGCGCGGCGACGCCCTGCATGTAATTCTCTTGATTCTGCACCGGCCCGAGCAGCACCGGGTTGGTGAGATCGATCATGCGCGGCACGCGACGACGCTTCGGACCGAACAGGATGCGCTGGCTCTCGGTGGGACAGTCGATGATGTCATCCGGAGCGCCGAGGAACAGGCGGATCAGTTCCGACTCGTGCTTATAAAAAGTCCGCTCCAGATGGGAAGTAAGAAAGCCATCCTGGCAGTTCATGCCCGGCGTCAGGCTCAGTTCGGTCACGCGCCGCAGGATGAGCGCCTGGTCGGCGGTTTGCTGCGCGTCTTTGCCGAAAAGAATAATCCATCCGGTGTCGAGAACGCCGTAGACATCGTCGTGGCCGCAGTGAACGTTGAGCGCGTGCTTGGTCAGCGCCCGAGCGACCACCTCCAGCACCATCGTCGAACACTTGCCCGGCGCGTGATAATACTGCTCGACGCCATAGAGGATTCCCTGGCCGGAGGTGAAATTTACTACCCGCTTGCCACACACGGAGTGTGCGATGGCTCCGCCCTGCGCCGCGTGCTCGCCCTCGGTTTCCACAGCCAGGGTGCTGCCGCCGAAAACATTCAGGCGGCCTTCGGCATAGGACTGTTGATAGAGTTCACCCAATTCGGTGGAGGGTGTGATGGGATAGAAAACGCCAGCATCGGCAATGCGTGTTTCCGTATAATAGGAGACCAGCTGATTACCGTTTGCGGTGACTCGGATGCCAGGGTAGCGAGGTGCAGTAGTCATAATTTCCTCCGCTAACGTCTACTTCGCGGTGAGCTGTCATTAGAAATACCTTCACGCCGATATTCCCGTTGTGAGCGCCAACACAAACATTTCATCCTTGCGGCGCACGTTTGTCAGTGATCTATGTCGCATCGGAAAGAACGGTCGCATTCGGGCGGATGATTAGCCACGGGATCTGACCGAATTTCCGGTCCGTTTCGCTGCCGAGACTGCCTTGGGCACGTTCCCTGCGGTTTCACCGGCCAGGGCGTTTTCATCGTCTCCCTGCTTGGACGAATAGAGAAAGT
>Ga0187863_10000251_pt1 | contig 47130 bp, 38 predicted proteins | sample June2016WEW_11_1_FD_132975 | JGI IMG/M metagenome (GOLD analysis project Ga0187863, IMG submission 132975) | Peatland microbial communities from SPRUCE experiment site at the Marcell Experimental Forest, Minnesota, USA - June2016WEW_11_10 | ecosystem: Environmental > Terrestrial > Soil >...
GTTCCCACGCAACTCGATTTCCCGGTGTCGAGGTTCCAGGTGCCTGACCATACGGCTGCATCCTGGGCATAACTTGCGCTACCGATAAGAAAAAAGACAGTAACGACTGAAGGAAACGTGATCGGTCGCAATTTTCTCTCCCCATGTCTTTTTAGAGATTTGAAACTGGAAACGCTATCTTTGCGACGACTGCGAGTCAATATCCGTCCTACGGGTCGCGGGATGCTCTTCGCGGAAGCGGTCATTGGGCCGATCCAGCGGCCCGAATTCACCGACCGGGATCGACCCACACCTGCCCGTGGTGAGTGACTGCTATGGGGGCGACCAATTGGGCACGTAGCAGGGGCGGTCAGCGAGGAGATTTCACAGCGACGTTGGCTCGTGCACTGTAGGCAGCCAAAAACGCGTTCACCGCTGCATCGGCGTAGCGATCCAGTTCGGCCTTTGTATAGGGCTCATCGTTCCCGGTGAACATTGCCTGATTCACTGGAATCCAGAGGAGCAAACCAACGAAGTGGTGGGCCGCGAGGAGGGGGTCCTCGAGCGACAGCAGACGACGCTTAGATAGCGCTGCAAAACTGGTGGCGAGCGTGCCCAGCACTCGCTCGAATCCTTGCTCATACCAAGTTCGGCCGAGTTCTGGCATTCGGTCCGCATTGGCAATAATTAATCTACGCAGGCGTAGCAGACGCGGGTCCATAAGCGCCGCGATGAACTGCCGGCCCAAGAGAGTGAGATCCTTCTTCAAGTCTAGTGTTTCGACCAACGGGCCGGCTACCAGACCCACTACCCGATCCACCTGGCTGGTCGTCGCTAGTACAATTTCCTCAAATAGACGCTTTTTATCCGCAAAGTGCTTGTAGACCGTCTGTTTAGACACGGCGGCCTTGACTGCAATCTCCTCCATGCTGGTTCCGTCGTAACCTTGCTTGAGAAACAAGCTTCTGGCGGCGTCCACCATGGCCTTGTGTTTCCGATCCGATTGAGTTGCAGAGACTTCTTTCATAGCCAATTGCCCTACTATATGGAACTAGACGGTCCGGTACTTGACACGATTAGCGATTTTCCGTAGGGTACTGTACCGTCTAGTTCCAAAGGGAGCAAGAAGGGGCCAATATGAACACTTTGACAGGCACGGCAGCGTCAGCGGCTACCGAGCTCCCAACCACAGGGAAAACTCGGGTGCGCATCGGTTGGGCTTTAAGCAGTCTCACGATTTTATTCATGCTGTTCGACGCCGGCGGGAAGCTGGCTCTCGAATCTCACGTGGTGGATGCGACTACGAATATTGGGTACCCGGTGGGTGCGATTCGACCCATCGGCGTCATCGCTCTGCTATGCACGATTCTGTACGCCGTCCCCCGGACCGCCATTTTTGGCGCCGTACTCCTGACAGGGTTTTACGGGGGTGCGGTAGCAAGCAAGATTCGGATTGAAGATCCCTTGTTCAGTTCGATTCTGTTTGGCGTCTACTTTGGGCTCATTGCCTGGGGTGGACTCTATTTGCGGGACGAGCGCCTGCGTGCACTCTTTCCGTTTTGTCGATAGATCGAAGGAGACACGACCAATGCAAGTCACTACCCATCTGAACTTCAGTGGAAATTGCGAAGCCGCTTTCCAGTTCTACGCGGAAACCCTCGGCGGAAAGATCACGATGATGATGACTCAGGGAGAATCCCCGGTGGGGGACACGGTGCCGACTGAAATGAAAGGCAAGATCATGCACGCGAGCCTGGAGATGCCAGGCGGCGCGAACCTGATGGGGGCGGACCACCCACAGGGAAAAAAGGTGCAGCCTACGGGCTTTTGCGTATCAATTCAGGTGAAGGATGCAGCGGAGGCAGAGCGACTTTTCAAAGGTTTGTCCAAAGACGGGAAAGTGCAGATGGAGTTCCAGAAGACGTTCTGGTCGCCTGGGTTCGGGATGTGTACCGATAAGTTCGACATTCCGTGGATGGTTAACTGTGTTACAGCGGCATGAGGGGGAACCATTTCATTTCAGGCATACATCGACAACATCAAATCAGACACAGGGAAAACACCCGAGGACTTCAAGAACCTTGCCGAGAAGAAAGGTTTGCTGAAGCCGGACGTCAAGGCTATGGAGATTGTTGGCTGGCTCAAGAGAGACCACGGCCTCGGGCTTGGGCACGCTATGGCAATCTACGCCACCTTCAAAGGAATGAAGGAATATAAATAGCCGCCGATTGCACAACCCCGCCACCGCCCGTCAGAGGTGGCGGGGCACGAGCACACTAGTCTGACACGCGATGAGGCCCGCGGACGCAAGCAGACGAACGGCTGGTGTGCGGCAAGCAGAATTGCGTCTTCAGCGTCAGGTCCTGGCCGGCTTCGAGCGGCTGCTCTCGGGCGCTAGACATTCGTCGTACCGGAGGGTCACGCGCTGATACCGAACCTTCTAAACAACGGGCCAAGCCTATAACCTCTGGCGGATGCGCTGCTTGATTATTGGGGGAACCCGGGTCATCGGGCCACACGTGGTTCGGCGACTGCACGTTCGCGGATGGGACATCGCGGTGTTGCATCGCGGAGTTCATCGGGCGGTACTCCCGGGAACCGTCCGGCGGATCACGGACGAGTCGGCTGGCATTCCCGTTCTTCGCGTGCCCCTTGCCGCTCAGCGATTTGCGCCGGATGTCGTACTACACATGATCGCGATGGGTGAACGGGACGCCGAGGTCGCAATGGATACTTTCGCTGGCCACGCTGCCCGTATCGTGGTGCTATCGAGTGGCGACGTGTATCGGGCTTACGGCCGATTTGTAGGAACGGAGCCGGGTCCGGTCGAACCCACGCCGCTCACGGAGAACGCGCCACTCCGGGATCACCTATTCCCGTATCGCGGTTCCGCGACATCGGCGGATGAACTCAATTATTGGTATGACAAGATTCTCGTCGAGCGAGCCGTTCTCAGTCGCGGCGATCTTCCGGGTACGGTCCTGCGGCTGCCGAAGGTGTACGGTCCAGACGAGAACGCCGATCTCGCCACTGTGTACGGGTTTCGTCGTCAGCCGCAATGGCGATGGACCCACGGCAACGTTGAAAACGTCGCCGAAGCGATCACGCTCGCTGTTGTCGATCCGCGGGCGGCTAACAATGTCTTCAACTTGGGCGAAGCTCATACTCCGACGATGGCTGAGCGCCTCGATCGGCTGCCAGACCGACAGGTAATTGTCGCCGACCAAGCTGGAAGGAACTTCGATCAGGACATCGCGTACGACACATCGAAGATCCGGCGCGAGCTGGGATTTGTCGAGGTGATCGATGAGATCCGAGCCATGACTGCGTGTGTGCTTGGTTCTACATGAACTTCGGCAATCGAACGCGCTCCTCGTGGTCGAGACGGGCCGATTGGCCGCGGCGAGCCGCTATCAGGCCAGCAATTGACGATTCTGTCGGCCCCCTTCTGGCCGGGTGGAGTCCACGGCGTCAGCGGCGACGCCCAACGCGTATTCTCGATCCATCAGAGACATTGGCGGCCGGCAGCTATTTGGGTGTTGCGTGCGGCTAATCAGCGCGCTACAAAAGGCATCTCAATATGCTGATGGAGGCGACGGCCGTGTGCAGGAGCATCAAGACTCTCTTTAATTTCAGGCCACCCGCGACAGAGCAAGAGATTCGATCTGCGTCACTTCAATTCGTTAGGAAACTCAACGGGTTTAACAGTCCGTCACGGGCCAACCGCGCTGCTTTTGATCACGCCGTCGATGAAGTTGCAGCGTCGGCCCGCGCACTGATTGGTGCATTAGTCACCACAGCGGAACCTCGGGACCGTGAAATAGAGGCCGAGCGGGCACGAGCAAGAACAGCCTCACGGTTCGGCGCCCGGCCCCTAAGCTAGGTAGAGGGCTGCACGCGACCCGCGGCTGCCGCTCGCGATTCCATTTCGGTTATCGAGGCCGAAAAGCCGGACGCTGCAACCCTGGTGGCCCCGCGAGATTCCGCTGGCGACCCTTAGGAGCCATCCGCAAACGGCAGCTATTCGGCAAATCCACGCCGTGACGTACCACGCCGGCGGTTACGCTGGACCGCTCACTTGGGGCCCCCGATTAGGGCCTTAGGTCATGCCTTGACATAGCGCGGTGCTTCGCCGCGCCGATCAACAGTTTTGAATAGACCTTGTGGAGCCCTAGCAAGACCTTGAATCCGCCGCTCATACGGGTCCCGCCGGTCGCGCCACCGCGCGCGGCCACCGCTGAGCCGAACTGCAGCATCGTTCCGCCCGACGGCTGGGGCGTTACTCGGAACCATGAGCGCGTCTTACCGTACCGATCGCACATCAATAGCTGATCCTTCGTGCGTGCGCCCACCATCCACACCGCAAACGTCTCGCCCCGGCCTTCCGCGACATCCTGTGCCTGCTGATCGTTCGACGGCGCTCGGGCTAAGACATGCAAGATGACTCGTTCGAGTCGAAACACGGGTGAAGTGTAGAACGCAAAAACCCACTGAGCCAAAGTCACGACTCGATTCACCTGAACAGAGAAACAATCCCCGTGCTGACCCCAGAGTTCGGGACGCTCGCCACCACGATACGTCTTGAGTAACGCATCGTGCGGCACAGGTTGCTGTTCTACGAAAGACATGACTGGAGTGCATAATGCCTCACTAATCATCGTCGTGTCTTCGATTCTGCCGAGTCTGACGGTTATTGAATGGCCACTCTGGAGCGCTCCATTGATGAAGCGGAATGTCTCAAGGTCGCCGGCTGGCGCACGACCCGATTGGGATCGCCGGCGAATTCACCCTGTCGACCCAAACCGGCCTGTCGCGAGCGTCGGCTATCGGGCGAGCCAGTAAAGCCGAACGCGGGCCACAGTATTCCCGTCGTCATTGACAGGGAATATCTATGACTATAAAATGGAATCATGAAGACCACCGTTAATATTCCCGATAGTGACCTTGCAGACGCTATTCGATTTACTAAGGCAAAGACGAAGCGCGAAGCAATCGTCACGGCCATCCAGGAATTCAACCGCCGTAAGCGCATGGCCGAACTCACCAAGCACGCGGGAACCTGCAAGGATCTGGTGAGCGTCGAGGAACTCTTGCAGCAACGTCGCAAAGGCTAAGTTGCCGTGATCCTGGTCGACTCCTCCTCTTGGATTCACATGCTTCGACCGAGTGGTGACGCAGTTGTCAGAGACCGGGTTACGCGCGCACTCGATGCCGGTGAGGCCTGTTGGTGCCCCATCGTTCGGTTGGAGTTATGGAATGGCGCAGGTGGCGATCGCGACAAGAAAGTACTTAGGGATTTCGAACGGCTCCTGCCGGAACTCGCCATCGACAATGCAGTTTGGAACGCTGCCTTTGATCTCGCACGACGCGCGCGTTCGGCCGGTATCTGGTCCCCGCCACGGATATCTTGATCGCCGCATGCGCGCGACACCACCAAGTCGAGCTTGAACATGCCAACTCAGATTTTTCGCGCCTCGAAAAACTTTAGGCAGCGTGCGCAAAAGTAAATTCGCCGCCCAATAACCCTTTTTTTGCGGAATGGCGTCAGTTTGCCTTCCAGTTTCAAGGATACGTCGGCATCCGACAAGTCACGACCCGTTGCCGCCGGTCGCGACCGGCTGCTATTGGGCGATCTGACCTAAATGGCTGTTGTATAAATTGACGCGCGTGCAACGATAAGAAAAACCGGGGCGCGTGGCCGGGTTTTTCATGCGAGGCAAATTGGTGGACTTAGGCGGCGGCGCTAGTCGGCTTTACTGAGCGACCGCGCAGGACCAGTAAGCCTCCAAGGAGCAACGAAAGGCCGCTTGCCGCAGATGCCGTGTCGATCTCGGGGGCCGGCGCGATAGTAACGGCGACCGGCGCGATAGTAACGTAGCCGCTGCTAGTGAGATCGGTGCCGATCTCGGCCACATTCTCTGTCCCAAGCAGCGAATTGAAGTAAGAGCCACCGCCGCCACCTCCAAATGCAGTGGAGATATCGTTGCCGTCAATCAGGGAGGTGGACTCGCCGCCGCCGCCGCTGTAGCCGCCGCCGCCGCCGCCGCTGAAGACGGCACCACCGCCGCCGCCGAAACCGCCGACGACGTTATCGGTACCGGTACCGCCTGACAGAGTCCCCACGACACCTTGATAGAGGAAACCCTGACCACCGCCACCGAAGCCGCCAGCGCCGCCAACACTGAGGTAGCCGCCGCCGCCCCCGCCGTAATCCGCACCGCCGTTGCCGCCGTTGCCGGCGGTGCCGCCGGTGCCGAATGTGCCGGCCGGACCGCCGCCATTGCCACCTACGGGTCCGATGGAAGCATTCCCGCCGGGACCGCCGGTAGGTCCATTGCCTAACCCGGGGAGAACGTTGCCGCCGGCCCCGCCGCCACCGCCCGCGATCACCAGCGGGGTGAAGCTCGTGGGCCCGTTCTGGAGGACCACAAAGCTACCGCCGCCGCCGCCGCCGCCACTGTTAATGCTGCTGTTGCCGACGCCGCCAACGGCAATCACCAAAGTTTCGCCCGCTACAAGGCTGATGTCGCCGCCAATCACTGCGCCAAAACCGCCGGCGCTACCGCCGCTTCCACCAGGCGCGCCCGCAGCCACGATGTCGTAGACTCCTGTGGTCGGTACTGTGAAATCAACAATCGTGCCTGTGTAATCAACTGTCTGCGCCGATGCGGACGAGACGAATAGCGCCAGTAGCGAAGCGCCCGTCAGTTCTCGGATCTTCGATAGCATTGTTCCGCTCCCGATGTGATGGGTCTCATTGCTCGTAACTGTCTGGACCCAGTGCTTTTAACGACTATTAGGTCAATAACCAGTGGACAAGATGGCGCTGCGTCAGCGTTTCACGACGATATGGGCCGTCGGAGCAGGCCCGTATCTTCACAACTAGTGAATGCGGAAAACGCGAGCGAATCCCTTCATCGATTATTGAATAATTGTTAGAGGCGGTATGGGACCGACGATATGTTAGATCCGGGCGTCGCGGATTGACTGCCTAAGAGGCGCTCATTTCAACCGGTTGAACTTCCGCTCTTTGGCTGGCTGGCGACCAATGCGATTGGCGTCGCCAACGAATTCACCCTGTCGACCCTCAAGCGACGTTCACCAATGACCGCATTGTGGAGCGTCAATGCATGCCGGGGTAGTGACCAAAATATATGATAAGTGAATCGATAGTATCGGTAACTCCGTGCGCAACAATCGGCGCGAACAGGTTGCGTCCGCAGGCAATATACAAAATGGCTAGCAACGCACCGTCAATTGTGTTCTCTGCGATGCCCGTCCAATCTTGGTACGCATGAGCCAATCCGAACACGACACTTACGGCGGCAACCGCGAATAACCAGCCGAGCCGCGTCCGCCCGACCAAGTCCAGTACTCTATTCAGGACGTATCCACGCCACACGAGTTCCTCGCCGAATGCAGCGAGCACCCATGAGGCGCCCACTGCGATCAGGAGCATCGGAACGTTTCCGATCAGCTCCCGAAGAACGGACATATCGGGAAACTTACCCGTGAGTGCAACCAACAGGGGTTGGGTTGCAAACAATTCGAGCAACTCCATTGCGACGCCGACCAAGATCCCGATCAACAGCAAGCGCTGCCAGTTCTCCGGAATGCTCAGCCCAACCGCGCGCCAGCGTTGACCGCGTATCGAAAGGGAGATCCACCCTAGCGCGATGAGATAAGGTGTCTTGCTGAGATAGATGTGGTGATGGGCATCAGCAACAAATACGCCGGCAACCAGCGCCATCTCCAACACGATGAACCAACGGCTGTCTCGCAGCCTGTCTCGCCACGGGGAGTTTGGATCACCAATCATGCTCGGGTTGGAGGCCGAGAAGCCCACTCGGATGAGTTCGCTATGCGGCGAACGAATCGCACGTCATAGCGATACATCGCCACGCCGCATGCGCCCGCAATCATCAGTCCCATGGGAATGATCCACCACCCGAAAATGTCCTGACCCACTGCACCCGCTCCATGTCTACCCAGAGAAAGCGACAATTCGCCCTGCGTATCGGGTATCAACCAGAGCCCGATTCGGTCCGGGGCAAAAGGCTTGGCGAGCGCCGTGAGAAGCCAGCATCCCGCAAAGGCATATCCAATTGATGAGAGAATAAAGACCCAGAGTCCCTCGCCTCCGAGGAAGGCCAAACGCGCCAGCGCCCGTGCAGCACGCCACGGAGTTCGGTTGTTGACCTCGGCGCTGGCTACGCGCATGCGCAGATTGATCTGCGCCACCTGCTTAGGAGGTCCGAGCGTCGCCAATGCACTTGTTAGCGCGTTTTGTGAAAAATCGCCGTTAACACTGTCCCACACATGGCTCCTCAGTTCCCTGATGACCTCCGAGCGGTCTTCATTGGATAAGGACGATAGCTGTCCTTCAACCGCCTGCAGGTATTGCTCGAGCTGCTTAGGATATGCGTCGCTTACCATGGATTTGTTCCCCCGTCGGAGCGAGCAATCGGTCCATGCCGCGCGCAAATTCGTACCACGCACGCGATACTTGCTTTAGATAGCGCCGACCATTAACGGTCAGACGGAAGTACTTTCGGGGATGGCCTGCATCCGCCTCTACCCACTCCGAATCGACGAAGCCCGCCGCCTTAAGCCGACTGAGAATCGGATAAATCGTGCCCTCTGCGACCGTGAAGCTTGCGTCGTTCTTAAGGTGGCGCAGTATCTCAAGTCCGTATGAATCGCCCTTCCGCAGGGTTGCCAATACCGCCAGAGACAAACTGCCTTTGCGGAGCTGGCTTTCCCACTTTCCCAAATCCGTTTCGGCTTGATCATCTTCATCGTTTGTCATAGCACTATATTGTGCTATACATAGTCTTGTGCGTCAATACTGTTTCCAGAGATCGGGAGACGGGCGCGCGTCATCTAGTCCTACTCGGAGCCACGCCACCAAACAATGCAAAAGGGATGTCGGCTTATTAGAAGGCCATTGCGATGAGGCAATGACAGCTCTTGGCCCCGGCTGCGGCGGTACACGTAGTCGGACGGGTGCTCAGAACATACCGAAAGCCATTCGAGTTCCCTGCTACGCTTATATGTTTGATTCCTCAAGATGCATACGTAATCCAAATTGTGCGCCTCAGATTCTTGGTCCCGGGCGACCAGAGAGGTATTCGTGTGAGTGACCAATGCAGCAGAATTGTCGGTGGGACGCAGGACGTCTTCTACTCCCGCGCATCCAGCGTGCCATTGCCGATGATGGCGCGTGCCGAGGGGGTCTGGTTTTGGGACGAAGACGGCAACGCGTACATCGACGCAGCGTCCGGCCCTATGGTCAGTGCGGTTGGGCATTGCAACCCGCGCGTCATCGACGCGATGATGCGCCAGGCGCGTACGCTCGATTACGCGTATACGTTGGTCGCACGCAACCGCGCCAATCTTGCTTATGCGAACCGGCTGGCTGCGCTGGCGGGGCCCGGGTTCGAGCGCGTAAGCCTTTGCTCCGGCGGCAGCGAGGCTATCGACAATGCGCTTAAATTCGTGAGGCAGTATTGCGTCGCGACGGGACAAGCCACCCGCCACCGGGTGATTTCGCTCGATCCGTCCTACCACGGTGCCACCATCGGTTCGCTTGGCGCCGGCGGCAATATTGCGCTACTGCCGTTCTTCCATGGATTTGCCGTCTCGGCGATGACTATACCGGCGCCCCTGTCGTATCGAGTCCCGGATGGGCAGACCGTCGAAGAGCACGCGGGCAATTGCGCTCGTGCCCTCGAGGCGAAGATCGCAGAGCTCGGCCCAGAGAACGTGCTCGCCTTCGTGCTTGAACCCATCGGCGGACTCTCGACCGGTGCCGTCGTACCGCCGCCGAGTTACTTTCGAGCGATACGCGATATCTGTACGCGGCACGGCGTGTTCCTGATTTTCGATGAAGTGCTTTGTGGTGCGGGTCGGACGGGGCGATTTATTACGGCACACCATTGGGCGAACGACTTACCCGATATCATCGTGCAGGCAAAGGGCATTGGCGCCGGCCACGCTCCGCTCGGCGCCATGTGGGTGTCGGCCAAGCACGCGGATCAACTGGCGGCGACCGCAGGGTTCGACTTTAGCTATTCCTATAACGCAAATCCAATCGCGTGCGCGGTTGGTCTCGCGGTCCTTGACGAGTTCGAGCGGCTGGATCTATGTTCGAATGCGACCGCGCGCGGCGCGCAATTGCAAGCGGGACTAGATCGGCTCAAAGAGCGGTACCCAATCGTAGGCGACGTACGCGGCAAGGGGTTGCTGCTCGCGGTTGAACTCGTCGCAGATCAAGCAACTAAAGCCTGGCTTCCTCTGGAGTTTGCGGCGACGAAGCGCCTGCGCATCCATGGCCTCAATCACGGCATCATGCTCTATGCCCGTGCGTCCGCGGGCAGCCGCTTCGGACAGTGGTTCATGGTGGCCCCGCCGTTGACGATCACTGAGGCAGAGATTGACGAGGTCCTGGATCGAACAGAAAAGGCTGTGAAGGCACTTTGCGCCGAGGTCCAGCTTGCCGGATTGCTAGTCTGAAGCTGTCGCCGGTGCTGGATCGAGAAGGTCCTCCAACGACTCTCAATCACCGATGCGCCTCTTCATCGCGAACGACAGCTGATCCGTGGGGTTTGTTAGCGTAGCTCTGCCCCTGCGGTACCTGGTTGACGCGTCTCCACTGCACGGTAATGAACGGCAGCTGTCGGAGTGGAATTTGTGACGGTCGACAGTCCGCAAGTGGCCGGAAGTCGCCGGATGCTCGTCTCGCAAGCGGTCACTCGGGCAATTCCGCCGAGGAGCCAGAGCCACCGACCGGGTTCGACCCTAACCGGTCTGTCGCGAGCGGCAGCAAACGGGCAGCGAAATTAGCGCTGAACTTCTCTAGGCAAAAGCATCGCGAAAACGCCGCCCGAAGGCGGCGCTTTCGTGTGAGCTGGCGGAACCCGTCGGCAGTTGGCCCACACCCTACGAGCGAGGTCCGTTTAGGTTCTTACGGAAACAACACAAACGCGTGAAACGTGCTGTTCTTGTCTTGATAGGTCCCCGTGATCACGCCCGCATCGTTGATGCTGTTAGGATAAGTACCATTGAAGTCACCCGGGGTCGTATCTGCGCCCGGCGCATCGAAAGTAGTGATCTTGCCCTCGGGGCTGCGCACGAAGCCGTGGTAGACGTTGTTCGCGTCTAGGTAATATCCCGTGATTGCCCCAAAATCGTTGAGGCCCAGGGAACAATCAGCGTAACAGTTGAGCCCTTGGGGCCCCTCGCCGGGAACGTCGAACGTCGTGAATTCACCCGTAGGACTGCGCAGGTAGCCGTGAACCACATTGTTCTCGTCAATGTAATAGCCTGCGACGGCTCCGAACAGATTGATGGAGCGCGCGCAACCAGGACAGCCAGTACCTTGGTACGAGCCAGTGCCCGCGCCGGGAACGTTGTATGTTGTGAGCTTGCCGTCAGCACTGCGCAAAAGGCCGTGGGAAACGAAATTGCCGCTGTTGTCTTCGTAGCCCGCGTCGATTGTTCCAAAGAGATTGATGGTGTAAGCCCCCGAACCGTAACAACCGGTCGTGTTGGGGGTATCGCACTCGCCTGGAACGCTCCACGTCGCAAACGTACCGTCGGGACGGCGTAAGAATGGGCGGAATGCACCATTCTGGTCCGTGGTTAGACCTACGATCGTTCCTTCCAGGTTAAGGCCACGGGGAACGGTGGTGCCGATGGGGGTCCCAGTAACGTCGAATGTTGTAAACGCGCCCTTGGGACTGCGAAGGAAGCCGTGAGCCTCACTGCTCACGTCGTAGTATACCCCTGTGATGGCCCCTGCGTCGTTGATGGCGCTAGGTAACGTCCCGTTGAAGTCACCCGGGGTCGTATCTGCGCCCGGCGCATCGAAAGTAGTAATCTTGCCCCCGGGGCTGCGCACGAAGCCGTGATAGACGTTGTTCGCGTCTAAGTAATATCCTGTGATCGTTCCTTCGTCGTTGATGAGCACGGTACAATCGGTGACCGAACATCCCGTGCCTTGGTACGGGCCAGTACCTGCGCCGGGAGCATCGAAGGTAATGATCTTCGGGTTGAATTCTGTCGCTGCCTGCGTCGGCACGAGAACAGCTACGGCTAGAAACGCAGAAGTAAACATCGCGGTCAGCGACGCGCTGTAACGAGCACTCATAATTACCCCCTGCAGTCGGTCTTAGTTGGTTGTTAGACGCCCGACTGGCCCGGAGGATTTAAGCCCTAGTTGCATCCGCCGAAGCCCGCTGGACGCGTGAAAGCCTTAAACATGGCCGAGTGTACGCCCAGCGTAATTCAACGCAACATGCTTGAGCTGCAGCCTCACGCGAGCCGCCGCATCGCACAATTCTCTGTACGGAGGCGCGTGGGGGAGGCTGACAGGCGGCTTAATGGCAGCCATTTCGGGTCAGTCATTGACCGCTTTTGGCCGATCAGCGACCGATTGTCGGCCCGAAAGCTGCCACTCAGTTAGAGATCCTAATGCGCTTTATATCCTCGTGGCGTCCATCGGCGCCGCTCGCAAAGCTGTCACGGCACAAGGGCTAGTCAGTTCGGTGGCGCAGTGGAAGGTTTCTATGCTTTGCCGGAGTTACATCGTCCGAGTGAGCGAACCACGGCAGCGTAGAATTCCCGATCATCCCAAGTGGCGATCGACTCGCACTCGGCCGCGATCGTTGCCGCCTGTTCCGGCCTGACGTTAATCACTGTAAAGCACATCACTATATCGCCGTCCGATGCAACGTAACGCGCCGTGCGTGTCTGCGCGTGGTACGCATGTAAATGACCGGGACCCATCTCATCGAGCAAGCTGCGAAGTTCATCGCCATTCGGAATTGCAGCAAGCAACTGAATTATCGCCGACGTATCGGTTAGCTTTGCGGACGCGACGTAGACCCTTCCCACTGCCGGCTCGTTCACGCCAGCACCAGCATCATTGTGAACCGCGAATATCTCCAATGGGCGCTCCACTTGCATCTACTTATGCCAATAGATCATTTGCCGCTTGGCTCGTCAAACATGATTCGGATGTCAGCTTTCTGGAATGCATTCCGACCCATTGAATGACCGAAACTGGCCGCAGACCGTCGCGCGGAAAATCAACGGTACTGCCGCCCTCGACCCGTTGCTGCCGCTGACGACCGGCAGCTTTGCACACGCGCACTTAACGGCTCGTGGCCCCGGCCCCCGTCGCCTCGCTTTCCGTCACCACGTCGCATTCCCGGGAGTTGATGAGCGAAAGCACATAGATGTGCGAAACCTTGGTCTTGTTGTCGTAACCATTGGCGAGCACCTGACAGTGATCGTTCGTGCTCACGGCCTCGGTAAGCGTGATCTGTTTCGTCACGGCGCCGATCTCATTGTTGAGATCCTCGGCCAAGTAATGCAGGTGCGTCCAGAGCACGGCGTGCGATACACCGGAGAGCGTCTGCGAGGAGCCTACAGCGTCCCCCTGAGTATTGATGCCGTTGGCGGAACTCGTCTTGCCGCCCAACGTGCCGAGATCGTTTGCCTTCGTGTTCGGACCCCAGAGAGCGGCATGCGACCTGTTGTTTGCGATGTCGGCCCAACCGACGACGAAGCCGCGGTCATTGATCTGATTCGCCCCGCTGTTCTTGCCACCGAGGGTACCCATGTCTCTAAAGTTGGGATTCAACTGTGCCGCGTGCTGCGTCAAGTCTTCGGGATCTAGGTAGGCGGACCCCACCACCTCACCCGTATTGTTGATGCTCGTGGGGTAGTCCCCGTAGGAGAGGGGACCGAGGCTCGCCCAGTCGTTTGTAGGGCAGAAGTTCGACCAAAGGATTGCAAACAGAAAAGGCACATCGCCGCCCAGCGTCCCGACGATTTGTCCCGCGTCGTTGATTGCGATCCCCGTGGTCCAATACCACGCCTCGTCCCCGCCGCACTGGTCTGAGACGTTCCCGCCCCAGAGATCGACCCGGGTCTTGAATGCTGTGTCATAACCGACCACGTCTCCGAGATTGTTCATGCCCCCCACGAACGCACTATATGTGAAGCCAGTGTCGGAGCCTGCAAGGACCGTCGGCGTCGTTCCGTTCCACAGGGCGGCCAAAGACACGCCGTCGGCATCGATCGAGTTGCCCGCGACCTGGCCGCTGTAGTTGATTGCGACACCCTCCACCGAGACGCTATCCGGCAGGTTCTGGAGAGTCGTGACCGAGAATTTTTGTGCCTGCGCGCTGAATGCACCGAGCGCGGCTACGAGCGCGAGGGTGCTGGTTACAAGACGACAATCTCTGTGTCCGATGGAATTCATTTGCTTCTCCCCATTCCATCGGACAACGGTTGTAGACGATTTGCGTGAATGTGGCATGGCATGTTTCCTTCGAAGTTATATGTTGGTTGTCCTGGCCCTAAACTCTGACCTAATTCCCCGGTTGGTACGCGACTCGGCTACTGTGCTCCCCAAAATGTCGCCACTCTCCGTCGCAGAGCGGTCGACTTGGTAACAAGCCACGGCGTTGTGACTTAGCGCAACCTTTCTGGCGCAAAGGCGTGTCGCCAATCACAGACATAATCATCTTATGTCGAATTCACTGGTTATCCGAAAATTTTCGCGGTCGAATGTCGGCAGGCGCCTTTGGAGCAAGCAGCTATGCCATCGCAAGGTCCGGTTGTGGCCGGGAGCTGCCGTTCTCCTGCACCGTTGTTTGCCTGCGCGGTGATTCGATTTCTCAAGTACTGCGCTTACATCCAAGCCAAGTCGGCTGCCTGACTAAAGCTCGCGAGAGCTAATGCGCCTTCATCGAAAGATTGCGCCGAGGGCGACGGCTAGAGGCGTCTAACAGCGCTTCCGGAGCCGACAGGCTCCGCAATCCGCTTTTCCAGCGGAGCGGGACCTATCCCACCCGAAGAGCCGAACCGTGTACGAAGGCCGGGAGGTGTGCAAGCATTTTCCGGATCGTGGAAGACAGGGATGTCTTCCCCGAAGCCTCCATGGAAGGATTCACGGCGTTCCGGAAAATGCTTGCACGCCTCCCGACCGTTGTCCGCGGAGCCGTTCTTCCGTTTGGCGCTAGGCGAACTGCTTGGGCGCCACGGGGAGCCGGAACTCGGGGATCTTGTCGCGCAGCAGATTGTGAAACTCGAACATGTAGCCTTCGATCTTCGACAACGGACCCGGCTGATAACTGCTCGAAGCGAGGCCGCGCTGGACGCGATTACACAGCCACTTGTCCTCGTTGTTGACCTGGGTGTTGATGCGATTGCTCAGGTAGCGCGCGGCGCGCAGCTCCGCACTGGCGCCCGGCAGGCCGTAGGTGGTTCCGCGCACGATGCACTTGCCGGGTCCGCCGGGCAGGAGCTGAAAGAAATCCATTTGATCGGGAAACACATCGATGCCTAAGTTCGGCAGTGCGCTGTAGAAGCGCCAGCATCGGCGCAGCTTCTCGGGCAGATGGGCGGCGGCCTTGCCGATGATCGACTGATACAGGCGCTCGGACCAACGCGTGGAGGGTTGCTCGCGCATCCAGCTCAAGCCCCGCGCGACGCCCGGCACCGAAAGCTGGTCCTCGTAGTCCGGTGTGAACATGCGATAAAGCCCGGGATGGCCGATCGGCACGTGATAGGACTCGAGATAGTTATCCATCGCGATTTTCCAATCGACCGGCCACACGTCCGTGGTGATCGGAGCGAGCGGGACCATCTCCTCGAGGCGATAGGGCGCGAGCTCCTCCGCGAGCTTGCCCCAGGTCTTCGCGACCGGCGTGGGATCGCCCGCGAGACATACGAACACGAATCCGAGCGCCGTGTCGACGCGTACGGGGCGCAGGCTGTATTCGCCGCGGTCCAGTCCAGGGAACGTATCTCGCATCGGCACTCCGATCAGGCTTCCATCGTGCCGGTAGCTCCAGCCGTGATAAGGACACGTGATGGTCGCTGCGCAGCTCCCGGAACCATCGACCAGCCGCGCACCGCGATGGCGGCAGACGTTGTGAAACGCCTTGATGGACCCGTCCTTGTCGCGCAGCACGAAAACGCTTTCGGGCCCGAGCTCGAAGGTCTCGAAATCGCCGGGTTTGGGAATATTGTTGATGTGACAGACGATCTGCCAGCTTGGCAACAGCACGCGCTCGATTTCCAGCCGCATCAGATCGGGGTGGCTGTAGACCCATGCGGGAAGGGCGTGGCGCAGCGCGGAAGGGGCATCAGCTTCGAGCTTCGCGGCGGACACACTGTTCATGGGGCTTCTCCGTCACGATTATATGTCCGTTCAATTTACGCCGCCGCAGGACGGCTTGGCAAGCGGCGATGCAACACGCAATTGCAGAAGCGGTAGGACTAAATCGCGATTCGGCATGGGTAATGGGGCACTTTCGCCATGGATGCAATTATTTATATAGTCATATAAACTTCCGCCGACTTGAGCGCGTGCGACCGAGCGGCGCGCGCGCTTCGATTTAATCAACGAAAGGGGGACGTCATGGCCAGAAAGCTGACCAACAGCAACGCACAATTCCAACGCGCGGTGAAGCGGCTGCCGTTGGGCGTCGCCTCCAACTTTCGCTATTGGGGTGAGGACCGCACCATCTACGTGAAGCGCGGCAAGGGTGCGCGCATCGTCGACATCGATGACAACGTGTACGTCGATTATCGCATGGGCTACGGGCCGGCGATTCTCGGCTACGCCGATGAGCGCGTGGATGCGGCCGCGCGCGAGGGCATGGAGTTGGGCGGCGTTTTCGCGCTGGCCACCGAGCGTGAGCTGATCGTCGCGGAGCGGATTTCCAAGATGGTCCCTGCGGCGGAGCTGGTGCGCTTCTCGAACTCCGGGACCGAGGCGGTGATGGCGGGCCTGCGACTCGCGCGCGCGTTCACCGGCAAGGACGACTACGTGATCCTCGAGGGCAGCTATCACGGACTGTTCGATGCCGCCATGTGGTTCACGCCCATGGATAAATGGTCGCAGGTCGGCGATCCGGAAATCAAACCGTATAGCGAGGGCGTGCCCGTCAGCACCAAGAGTTTCGCGCATTTCGTGCAGGCGAATGACGCCAATCAGCTCGAGGACGTGTTCAAGCGGCATGGCGCGCGGATCGCCTGCCTGCTGATCGAGCCCATCATGGGAAACTGCCTGGGGATCGCGGCGGAGCCCGAGTATCTCAGGGCGGCGCGTGAACTCTGCGACAAGCACGGCGTCGTGCTGCTGATCGACGAGGTCAAGACCGGCTTTCGCGTGGCACGTGGCGGCGTGCAGGAGCTCTACGGCATCAACGCCGATCTGTGCACTTTTGCCAAGGCCCTCGGCAACGGATATCCCATCTCCGTGCTCGCCGGGCGCGAGCACATCATGCGCAAGATCGGACGCGGTGTGGCGCACGGCGGGACCTACACCGCGCATTCGGTGTCTCTCGCGGCCGCGGAGCGGACGCTGCAGATTCTCGATGAGACCGACGCGCTCGAGCGCATTGCCGACTACGGCACGAAGCTGCGTGCCGGCATGCGCTCGATCCTGTCGGCCCGGGGAATCGCGCATAGCTTCGTCGGCCACCCGTCGATGAGCGGTCTGTATTTCGCTCATGAGCCGCCGCGCAATTACCGCGCGTGGAAGAGCAGCGATTACTCGTTCTACGATGCGATGGCGCAGGTGCTGCACGATGAAGGCGTGCTGTGCGAGCCGGATTCCCGCGAGCCCTGGTTCGTGTCCGCTGCGCACGATGCCTCGTGTCTTGCGGATACCTTGAAGGCATTCGAGATCGCCGTCGACGCCACGCTCAAGTCGAGCGCCGCACACAAAGTGCTGGCCTGAGCGGCGACCCCAAGGTGGCGACCGGGGAGAATCTCGACGCGATAGTCGTCGGCGCGGGCCACAACGGTCTGGTGACGGCTTGCTTGCTGGCCCGAGCCGGGCTCAAGGTCCAGGTGCTCGAGCGCATGCCGTACATCGGCGGCGCGGCGGTGAGCCGGCGCCTGTACAAGGATTTCACGTACTCGAATTGCTCGTACGTCTGCAGCCTGCTGCGGCCGGAGATCATGCGTACGCTGGAGCTGCCGAAGCACGGATTGCAGGTGATTCCGTACGAGGGCGGCTGCACCATGATGCAGGGCGGAGGCCATCTGGCCCTGTACGACAATCACGACGCGCTGCGCCGCGAGATCGCGCGACACTCCAAGCGCGACGCCGAAGCGTACGACCGCTACGCGCGAGATGTCATGCGCCAGTGCAAGTTCATCAAACCTCTCCTGCTTCGCGAACCTCCCGATCCCACCTCGTTCAGACTGCGTGACTTCAAGGAGCTGCTGTATCTCGGCCAGCGCTTCCATGGGCTCGGCGAGGATCGCATGTACGACACGCTGCGTTTCTGGACCATGAGCGCGGCGGATTTTCTCGACGAGTATTTCGAGAGCGAGATCGTCAAGGCGCACTTCGCCGGCAGCTCCATCATCGGCACGGCGCTCGGGCCGCGTTCGCCGGGCACCGCCTACGTACTGCTCCATCACTACATGGGCGACATCGACGACACGGTGGGCGCATGGGGATTCGCGCGCGGCGGCATGGGCGCGATCAGCAATGCGCTCGGAAAGTCCTTCGAGGCGAGCGGCGGCCTGATTCGAGCCGACGCGCCGGTTGCGAAAGTGCTGGTCAAAGGCGGCCGAGCGACGGGTGTGGCCCTCGAGAACGGGGATGAAATTCACGCGCCGCTGGTGATATCCAATCTCGACGTGCGGCGCACGTTCTTGAAGATCGTGGATGCCAAGGACCTGCCGGCGGACTTCGTGCACCGGGTCAGAAACTTCAAGATTCGGGGATCCTCCGGCAAACTCAACATTGCCCTGGACGGTCTGCCGCGGTTCCCCGCAATCCCGGCGGGGTCGCCTTCCACGCGCGGCGACATGCACGTCACCGATACGCTCGAGATGATGGAGCGCGCCTACGACGACTGGAAGGAAGGACGCTGGTCCCGCGCGCCGTATATCGACATGCTGATTCCCTCGCAGATCGACCCGACCATGGTGCCCGACGGAAAGCACTACATGTCGGTGTTCGTGCAGTATTGCCCCTATGAGCTCGCGGACGGGGAGTGGACTGCGGAGAAGCGGCGCGGCTTCGGCGACACCGTGATCGACACCATCGCCCGGCAGAGCCCGAACTTCAAGGAACTCATCCTGCACGCGGAGATTCGCACGCCCTGGGACATCGAGAATGAGGTGGGGCTGACCGAAGGAAATATTTTTCAGGGCGAATTGACCATGGATCAGCTGCTGTTCAACCGGCCGGTTCCGGGCTTTGCCCAGTACCGCTCCCCGGTCCGCGGGCTGTATATGTGCGGCTCGAGCACGCATCCGGGAGGAGGCGTGATGGGCGCTCCCGGCGCGAACGCGGCGCGCGCCGTTCTCAAGGATCTCGGGAGGCGTTCGGAGCTATGACACAGCAAGGCACATCCGCCCGCTACGACTGCATCGTGATCGGCGCGGGCCACAACGGCTTGATCTGCGCGGCCACGCTGGCGCGCGGCGGGCGCTCCGTGCTGGTGCTCGAGGCGCAGCCCCAGCTCGGGGGTGCGGCGCTGACGCGCGAGTTCTCGCCCGGTTTCAAGGTATCCGCCTGCGCCCACCTGGTACACCTCATGCCGGCCGATTTATTGCGAGATCTCGACCTCGCCGCGCATGGGCTCGACTGGGCCGGAGAGGCGCTGAGCACCACCGTGCTGTCCGCCGACGGCGCACCGCTGACCGTGGAGCAGGGCCGGGTGGGGTCGGACAACGAGGCTTACGCAATTTACATCGCGCAGATGCGGCGCTTCGCACGCGCGCTCGTGCCGCTCCTCTCGAAGGTGCCGCCGCGCCTCGGAACCACCGATTGGAAGGACCTCTCGGCGCTCGCTGGGCTGGCATGGAAAATACGCAGGCTCGGACGTCGCGACATGCGTGATCTGCTGCGCATCGGCGGCATGAACGTGCACGACCTGCTGGAGGAAAATTTCAGCGGGGCCGCGCTCAAAGGCGCTTTGGCTTTCGATGCGGTCCTTGGAACCAATTTCGGGCCGCGCTCGCCCGGGAGCGTCCTGACACTGCTGTACCGTCTCGCGGCGGAGGCGGCGAGCGGCACGCGCGGTCTCGCCCAGCCTCGCGGCGGAGTCGGCGCGGTGAGCGATGCGCTGGCGAAAGCCGCCGTCGCGGCCGGCGTCAATATACGGCCGAGCTCTCCGGTGAGGCGCATCTTGGTGCAGTCCGACCGTGCCGCGGGCGTCGAGCTCGAGTCCGGCGAGCGCATCGCCGCGGCAACCGTGGTGTCGAACGCCGATCCCAAGACCACCTTCCTGCAGCTATTGGGCGCAGCGCATCTGGACACCGGCTTCGTGCGCCGGGTCCGGCATTTACGGGCACGCGGGCTCGCCGCGAAGCTGCATCTCGCCCTCGATAGGGCGCCGGCTTTCAACGGATTGGGGGAAGCGTTGCTGCGCGGTCGGCTTTTGATCGCGCCTTCGCTGCAGTACCTGGAACGAGCCTACAACCATTCGAAGTATGGGGAATACTCCTTGGCGCCGGCCATGGAAATCACGGTTCCCTCGTTGAACGACCCGGCTCTTGCGCCTGCAGGCCGGCACGTATTGTCCGCGGTCGTGCAGTATGTACCCTATGAGCTCAAGGACGGCTGGACACTGCAGCGCGATCGCTTCTTGGATCTCTGCATCAATCTGTTGGACGGTCACGCTCCGGGGCTCAAATCGAGCATCGTGGCGGCGGAGCTGTTGACGCCCCTCGATATCGAGCAAGAGTTCCGCATCAGCGGCGGACACTGGCATCACGGTGAGCTGGCTTTCGACCAATTCTTCATGGTCAGGCCGGTGCCGGGCGCCGCTCAGCATCGTACGCCGCTGCCGGGCCTCTATCTGTGCGGCGCGGGCTGCCATCCGGGCGGCGGGATCATGGGCACCGCCGGACGCAACGCCGCCCGCCAGGTGCTGGAGGCTGCCTGACATGAGCGAATCGCAACGGCCGCTTCCGCATTTCATCAAGCCTCTGCTCGAGACGCCATTTCATGCGCGCGCCCGGGCGCTGTCGCAAGTCGACAGCTTCATCCCGTGGTCGGGCTACAGCACGGTGGACGTGTTCACCACGATGGAGCAGGAGTATTTCGCGATCCGCAACGCCGCGACGTTGTACGACCTCACGCCGATGGTGAAGTACCGGATCATCGGTGCCGATGCGCTGCCCTATCTGAATCGACTGGTGACGCGCGATATCGCCAAGCTCAAACCCGACCGCGTGGCGTACTCGGTCTGGTGCAACGATGCGGGCCACGTGCTCGACGATGGAACGGTGTTCAGACTGGGCGAGAACGAATATCGCCTCTGCACGGCGGAGCGGCAGATCGACTGGCTGCTGGATTCGGCCGTCGGCTTCGATGTGGAGGTGAGAGAGATCACCGCCGAGATCGCGGCGCTGTCGCTGCAGGGGCCCACCTCGTACGCCGTGCTGCGAACCGCCGGGCTTGCCGGCGTGGAGCGGCTCAAGCCCTTTGATATCGGCTATTTTTCGCTCGGGGCGCACAATCTCATGGTGTCGCGCACGGGCTTTACCGGCGATCTGGGCTATGAGCTGTGGATGGAGGCCGCCGCGGCGGAGGATGTGTGGGATGCGCTGATCGCGGCCGGCCGCAGCCGTGGCATCCGCGCCATCGGGTCGCAGGCCCTCAATATCGCGCGTCTGGAGGCGGGTTTCTTGAGTCCGCACGTGGATTTCGTCTCCGCGGAACAGACCATCCGGACCGGTCGCGACCGCTCACCGATCGAATTGGGCCTTGGCTGGCTGCTCGATTTCGACAAAGGTCACTTCAACGGGCGGCGTGCCCTGCTCGCCGAACGGGCACGCGGCGCGCGGCGCCAGTTGGTGGCGCTCGATATCGCGGGCAACAAGCCGGCCCATAACGCCTTGCTGTACGCGGAGGCTGACGGCAAGCGGGAAATCGGCAGCGTCACGTCGGCAGCGTGGTCACCCACTTGCAAGCGCAACATAGCGCTTGCTATGGTCGATGCACCGTATTTCAAAATGGGCACAGCCCTCTGGGCGGAGATTTATTTGAGCCGGGAACTGGTCTGGGAGCGCCGGATGTCGCGAGCCGTGGTGGTGGAGCGTCCCTTCTTCGCGCCCGAGCGCCGGCGGGCGACGCCTCCCGGGGAATTCTGAGGTTCCGGCCCGCGTGCCGTAGCCATGCACTCGCCCCAAAAATCCGTCGCCGACCGCCCCTGGCTCGATCCCGACGCCAAACCGCAAATCGTCATCGAGGGCGTCGGTAAGACGTTCGGCGCCTTCACGGCGGTCGACGGCATTAACCTGCGCATCTACAAGGGCGAGATGTTCGCGCTGGTGGGCGGCTCGGGTTGCGGCAAGACGACGCTGCTTCGGATGCTGGCGGGCTTCACGACACCCACGTCGGGACGCATTCTCATCGAGGATGCGGACATGACCCGGGTGCCCCCGTATGAGCGGCCCGTGAACATGATGTTCCAGTCCTATGCGCTGTTTCCGCACATGAGCGTCGAGCAGAACGTCGGCTACGGGCTGCGGCGGCTCGGACTCCCCGAGAACGAACGCGCCAAGCGCATCCGGGACGCACTCGACATGGTGCAGTTGGGTCCCATGTCCAGGCGCAAACCCCATCAGCTCTCGGGCGGCCAGCGGCAGCGCGTGGCGCTGGCCCGCTCGCTCATCCGGCGGCCGAAGGTCCTGCTGCTCGATGAACCGCTGAGCGCGCTCGACAAAAAGCTGCGTGAACAGACGCAGTTCGAGCTGATGAACATCCAGTACGAGGTGGGCATCACCTTCGTCTTCGTCACCCACGACCAGGATGAAGCAATGGCGCTTTCGACCCGCATCGCGGTGATGCACCGCGGCCAGGTGGTGCAGGTCGGGACGCCGTCGGAAATCTACGAGTTTCCGCAGAATCGGTTCGTGGCGGACTTCATCGGCACCACGAACTTGTTCGAGGGAACTGTCGACGGGGAGGACATGCCGGGTCACGTCGTGGTCCGCAGCGCCGAAGCGGGCTGCAGCTTGATCGTCGATGACCCCGGCCGTTTCGGCAGCGGCCAGCGCGTGTGGGTTTCGCTCAGGCCCGAGAAGATCCGGCTGAGCAAGGCTCCGCTTCCCGGTACCGCGGCGAACCAGATCAAAGGAATGGTGTGGGAGCTCGGCTATCTCGGCAATCGCTCCACGTATCGAATCAAGACGGAGACCGGAAAAATGATCACCGTGTTTGCGCAGAACGACCGGCGCACTTCGGAATGGACGATCGACTGGAGCGACGAGGTTTACCTGAGCTGGACCGCGAATTGCGCGGTGGTGTTGCAACAATGACCGGGTGCATGAGTCGGGCAGCGACGCTGCTCTGCGCCGCGGCTTTTATCTGTCTCGCAGCGGGCATCGGCTGGGCCGCCGCGCCGGCTCCGCAGGTGGCTCGCGGAAAGACCCAGAACGTCGTACTCATCGTGAGCGATGGCCTGCGCTGGCAGGAGGTTTTCACCGGTGCCGAAGAGGATTTGCTCAACGACAATGCGGGCGGAAGCTGGCTGTCGGATGAGGAGCTGCGCAAACGTTACTGGCGGGCGACCCCGGTCGAGCGTCGCGAGGCGTTGTTTCCGTTTCTGTGGGGCACCGTGGCGAAGCGCGGTCAAATCTTCGGCAATCAAACGCTGGGCAGCATCGCCAGAGTGTCGAACGGCAAGGCGTTTTCCTATCCGGGTTACAACGAGATGAGCACCGGCTTCCCGAACGATGCCATCGACAGCAATGAATTCGGACCGAATCCGACGCCCAGCGTGTTCGAGTGGCTGAACAAGCTGGACGAGTTTCGCGGTCGGGTCGCCATCTACGGCACTTGGAACGTGTTCGAGAACATCTTCAATCAGCGCCGCAGTGGCCTGGTCATTCAGGCCGGCTGGACGCCGCCGCCCGAGAAAAGCCCGCCGACCCCCCGCGACACGTTGTTGCGGCGGCTCTATGCGACGACCACGCCGTTGGACGAGGAGGATGTGGACAATTCCTTTCTCCAGGTCGCGCTTATCGACTACGTCAAATCCGCGAAGCCGCGCATCCTGTTCGTCGGCTACGGGGAGACGGACAACTGGGCGCATCAGGGACGCTACGATCTGGTCCTCGACAGCGCGCACCGCACCGACGGGTTCATCAAGGAGCTCTGGGAGACGATGCAGGGCATGCCGCAGTATCGCGGCACCACGACTTTCATCATCACCACCGATCACGGCCGCGGCGGCGGGCTGACCGAATGGAAGGAGCATGGAGTCGAGGAGAAGGGGTCGGAAAACATCTGGGTGGCCGTGATCGGACCCGACACCGAGGCGCTCGGCGAGCGCCGGGACGGCCCGGTGCTGGTGCAGGCGCAGATCGCCGCCACGGTGGCCGCCCTGGTGGGCAAGGATTACCATGCCGCGGTTCCGCGCGCGGCACTGCCCATCGCACTGATCCTGCACTGAAGGCCTCCCGGCAGCCCGAACCGGGAGCGCCGACGGCTGCGCCGGCCGCGCGCTTCAGCCGCCTGGTTTTTATATTATAGTGAGGATATTATAAAGCTTCCACGCGATTGGGGGCCTGATTCATGCGCAAGGTAAGAACACTCGGTTTGTTGGGAACAGGCGTCATCGGCGGCGGCTGGGCCGCACGGGCGATGCATTTCGGCATCGACGTGATTGCGGCGGACGTGAAGCCCGAGATGGAGGAGTGGATCCGCGGCGCGGTGCAGAACGCCGAACCCTCGCTGGCACGGCTCACCTTCGCACCGCTTCCGCCGAAGGGCAAATTGTCCTTCACCACCGACATGCGCGAGATGGCGAAAGCCTCGGATTTCATCCAGGAGAACATCCCCGAGCAGCTTCCGCTCAAGCAGCGCATGCTGGCCGAGGTCAGCCGGCACGCCGGCGCGGATGTCATCATCGCATCGAGCACTTCCGGATTGACGCCCACGGATCTGCAGCGCGACATGGTCGGGCCCGAGCGTTTCTGCGTCGCGCATCCGTTCAATCCCGTGTACCTTCTGCCGCTGGTCGAGCTCGTTCCGGGTGCGAACACGGCGCCTGCGACCATCGAGGCCGCCGCAGAGTTCTTCACCCATATCGGCATGCATGCGCTACGCGTACGACGCGAGGTTCCGGGCCATTTGACCGACCGGCTCCAGGAAGCCATGTGGCGCGAGATACTGCACATGGTCAACGAGGACGTCGCAACCACGGGCGAGCTCGACGAGTCCATCATCTACGGCCCGGGTTTGCGATGGGCCGCGATGGGCATGAACCTCATCTATCACCTGGCGGGCGGCGAGACCGGCATGCGGCACATGCTGCATCAGTTCGGTCCGGCGTTGAAATGGCCTTGGACCAAGCTCGAGGCGCCGGAGCTCACGGAACAGCTGATCGATCGCATGGTCACCGGCACCCAGGAGCAGGCGGCGGGCCGCTCCGTTCGGGAGCTCGAGCGCCTGCGCGACAACTACCTGGTCGCCATTCAACAGGTCCTGCGCCAGTTCGACATCGGTGCGGGCTCGACGCTGCGCAAACTCGAAGAGCGGCTCTACAGGGAGGCCGTTGCGAAGCCCGCGGCCGATGGCAATCTGCCGCGGTACGAGACCACGGTGCGGCCGGAGTGGGTCGACTACAACGGCCATATGTCCGACTTTCTATACGGTCACGTGTTCGGTGAGGCGATGGACAGCCTCTATCGCCAGATCGGGATCGACGACGCCTTCCGCAAAGGAGGGCGCATGTATTACACGGTCGAGAGCCACGTCAAACACTTCGGCGAGGCCAAGGTGAGCGAGCCCTTGTATGCGACCACTCAGGTGCTCGCGTTCGACGACAAGCGGCTGCACGTGTTCCATCGGCTGTATCGCAAGCGTGACGATGCCTTGATAGCGACCGGCGAACAGATGCATTTGTTCGTCGACACGCTGAAAGCGAAGGCCACCGCCATCGATCCCGCGCTGCGTGCGAAGCTCGATCCGATTGTGAAGGCCCATGCCTCCCTCCCCAAGCCTGTCGAGGCAGGCTTGGCGGTCGGCAGCCGGGCGACTTAAGCTCTCTCATGCCCAAGATCGTCGATCATGCCAAGCGCCGGGACGAGATCGCTCTGGTGGCGTGCCAAGTGGTCGCCGACCACGGCTTCGAGCGGGCGACCGTTGCGCGCATCGCCCGGGCGGCGGGCTACACCACCGGCATGGTGGCCCACTACTATGACTCGAAACAGGACATCATTTTGGCTGCTCTGCGCCTGATCTTGAAGCGCATCGAGGAGCGGCTGACGAGAGAGCGGGACGGCGGCGAGGCCAATCTGCTGAGTGTTTTGTCCGAGGCCATTGCCATCGATGCCCAGCGCTTTACGGAGTCCGCGTTTTGGCTGGCGTTCTGGGGACAGATCTCCGCCGATCCGAAGCTGAAGCGACTGAATGTGTGGGTGCACCGGGAATACATGCGGCTGTTCGAACGCTGCTTCTGCGAATATTGGCCCGAATGGAACTCGCGGCCGGCCGCCATTCGGGATCAGGTGCTGCGCTCCTTGGTGACTTGCATGAACGGCTTGACTGCCGGCGCCGTCACCAGCCCGCGCGACTGGCCGGCGCAAAAGCAAATCGAGCACTTGCGGCTGCATCTCGAACTGTTGCGGCGATGGGCCGCCCCGAAACGCCGCACGGTGCGGCCGCAGGCGCGCCAGAAAATCCATGCCTGAGGGGGAATGACGATGGATTTCTCGTTGAACGATGAACAGCAGATGATCGTCAAGACCACGCACGATTTCGTGGTCAACGAGCTCTATCCCCATGAGAAGGAGGTGGAGGAAACGGGCGAACTGCGCGAGGATCTGTATCGGGAGCTCAAGGCCAAGGCCATCGACGCCGGTCTGTATGCCGCGAACATGCCGGCGGATGTCGGCGGGGCGGGCTTGGATACGGTCTCCTGGGTGCTCTACGAGAAGGAACTCGGCCGGGCGAACTACGCTCTGCATTGGTCCTGCGTCGGGCGACCATCGAACATCCTGCTCGCTTGTCGCGGTGATCAGCGCGAGCGTTACCTTCTGCCCGCGGTCCGTGGCGAGCGAGCCGAGTGCCTCGCGATGACGGAGCCGGGTGCAGGATCGGACCTTCGCGGCATGAAGACCTCGGCGGTGGAGTCCGGTGGGGACTTCGTCATCAACGGCACCAAGCATTTCATCAGTCATGCGGATCGCTCCGACTTCGTCATCCTGTTCGCGGCCTCCGGCGAGGAGACGGGCACCCGCGGCACCCGCAAGAAGATCACCTCGTTCCTGATCGACATGGGACACCCTGGATTCAAGGTGCTGCCCGGATACAAGAACGTCTCTCATCGGGGCTACAAGAACAGCATTCTCGAGTTCAATGACTGCCGGGTGCCCAAGAGCGCGGTGCTCGGCGAAGTGCATCGCGGGTTCGAGGTCGCCAATGAATGGCTCGGCGCCACGCGCCTTCAAGTCGCTGCGACCTGCTTGGGCCGCGCCGATCGGGCGCTGGAGCTCGCCAAGCAATGGGCGGTCGACCGCGAACAGTTCGGGCAACAAATCGGCAAGTTCCAAGGCGTCAGCTTCAAGCTGGCCGACATGGCGGTGGAGCTGCGCGCTGCGGAGCTTCTGGTGCTCGAGGCGGCATGGAAGAACGATCAGAAAATCGCTACCGACATGGATATGGCCATCGCGAAAGTGAAGGCCACGGAAATGCTCGCCATGGTCGCCGACGAAGCACTGCAGATCCATGGCGGTATGGGACTCATGAGCGATTTGCCGCTCGAGCGCATCTGGCGGGACGCGCGCATCGAGCGCATTTGGGACGGTACCAGCGAAGTGCAGCGTCACATCATCTCCCGGGCACTATTGCGTCCGCTCGGCGGCTAATGACCGCTCACGACGCGAAGTGCTCCCCAATGGTGCATGCCGAGCGGGAGCCTCTCGCGCATATGTCAAATGTGCCGACGAGCACGGCGAGCGGGGCCCCGGCTGCAACTTGCGGCGCATTGAAACGCATGCTCCGCGCTCGATTTCGGTGCCTCGTTACTTAAATGCGACATAAGTTCCCCGGTCAACGCTTGCATGGGTATAGGCGTTCTTCCTACATCATTTCCACAGGAAATCCTTGAGAATAGTGACGCAGTACCGACATCGGGATTGCGGCAAAAGACAAAGGGGAACACCATGATTGATCCAGAAGTTGCACGTTTGCGACGGCTGCGCAGTGAAGCGTTGCTGGTGCGGGAAATCGCCCGCACGTACGAGTCAAGTCAATGGGCGGCGAATGAATCTCTGCTCGGTCGTAGCGCATGTGCCAGCTGGCGCATCGCCCGTTTGGTATCCGGTCGGCTCAAGGGCCATCCCTACGCCGAATATCAAAAGAATGCCGGCGCCGTCACCCAGGCCGGTAATCGTCTGCAGGCCAACTGCCTCGCGCTGATCAACAAAGGCCGCCTTCAGGGGCTCAAAGTGCTCGAGGCACGGGTGGCTTCGTTGGCGCGGCATCTGGATGATGCCGTCTCATTGGCGTGGTCATCCGATTTCAGCGAGGCCTTGTCGCGATCACAGTTCGAGATCAAGTCCCTGGCTGCAGCTCTCGCCCTGGAAACGAGCGGCGGCGGCGTGGAGGGTCGGCCGGTCTTGCGTCCGTCCCGTTCCGAGGGGATGGCCGGGGAACTCGGCGCAGCGCTCGAGGGAGACTGGCCTTACCTGGCGTTTTGATCGATTGCCGGCAGCGCCGTCCGGGTCTCGCCCGAGACTCGGGCGGCGCAACGCTGGCGAGCTTCGGCATCAGCGAAATCTGACCGGCGTTCGACCAAAGCGCCGGGTGCGGCCGCCAGCCCCGCGTGCGCGACCTGCCCATTACCCTGGACAAGCTCCTCGTCTGACTATTCCTACAGCCGGTGCCGCGCCGGGCTGATCCACCCGCGTCGCCAGCGCCCGGATAATCGCCCCCTCAGTGCAGTGCGCCATCGGATCAGGAGGGTTGAATGAACAGATTGAGTCACGCCACGACGAGCAACACGCCGAGGCGGTGGGACGAAAGCGTTCCCCCCAGCCCGAGTCCGGAGCAGCCTCCTCTGGCGCCCCACGATCCTCCTGAGCCTGCGCCGCAAGCCGAGGCCTGGAATCGAGCACTGCGCGTGATCTTCATGGACTCCACGCAAAGCGCCGAGGGTGTCTCCAAGGCTCGCTCTTGGAGAACCAACAAGCGCGGGCGGGCCGCCATCAAGGGACCTCGCAAGCATTGAGATCTTGACCGAGAGAGGGACTGCTTCCATGCATCACAAACAAGCCATTGCGATCGAAATCGCACTCCAGACCCACGTGCTGCAAACCTGCCCGATCCACAACGAGATTTTCTGCAACGACGACGTCGACCCTTCGAGCGCGTTCGCGCTCGCGGTGGAGCTGGTGCGCCAGCACACCCCTTACGTGGACGAGTTCCAGCACAATCCGCATGCGCTGACGGATCTGCTGAGCGAAACCATCGGTGCGGCACCGGCCTCCTGTCCCGTATGCGCAGGCGACTCACGCGAGCATCGCGGCAGCCTGGCGGGAAGCTTCTCGGCGAGTCTCTCGACCACCCAATCGTCGCGCCCGGAACTGCACCTCGCCTGACGCGGCGGGGTGGTGCTACTGGGTCAGCCGCGTGAACTCGGCGGCCTCGCTCAGCGTGCGCTCGAGGGTCGGCATGTCGTAAGGCTTGGGCAACAGAAATACACTGGCTTGGCGCTGTCCCATTATCTGCTGGACCTGCAGTGCTCCATAGCCGGAAGAAATCACCACCGGCATTTTGGGGTACTGCTTTACCAACTCCTTGGCGAGGTCGATCCCGGACATGCCGGGCAGGCTGACATCGGTCATGACGGCATCGAAACGCCGCTCCGCGAGCCGGACGAGGGCGGGCTCCGCCGCCGCCACGGCCGTAGCTTGGTGACCTAATTCCGTTAAATATTCAACGGTTATCAGGCTGACCTCAACATTATCTTCAACAAGCAATACGTCCATGAGGGGTCAGCATGGGCGCAAATCTTGCCGCTGGCTAGAGGCAGCCTCTTCCACTGGCATAGGAGGCTGACGGGGGGGCCGCCGGTCAGCGGCCAGTCCAGACGGGCTTGCGCTTCTCGGTGAACGCCCGGGTTCCTTCCTTCAAATCCTCGGAGCGGATGACTTGCTGCACGATGTCGAGCGAATCGTGGAGCTCGAAGGCCTCATGCTCCGGCACCATCTCGGTATGGCGCAGGAGCTGTTTGATGGCGGGAAACAACAGCGGCGGCCCGTCAGCGAGCTGTCGCGCGATCTCGCGGGCCTTGGCGAGTCCCTCACCTTTGGGAACGACGTGATTGGCGAGACCCCAATGTTTTGCTTCCGCGGCATCCATCCACCGGCCGGTCATGAGGAATTCTACGGCCACGTGATAGGGGATGCGGCGGCGTAGCTTGATGGTTCCGGCATCCGCAAGCACGCCCACGTTGATTTCGGGGAGCGCGAATTTGGCGTGCTCCTCCATGACGATGATGTCGGTGCCGAGCACGACCTCGAATCCGCCGCCGCAGGCGATGCCGTTAACGGCGGCGATGATGGGCTTGTTGAGATTGCGCGGGTAGTTGAGTCCGCCAAATCCGCTCGGACCCCAATCCTCGTCGGATTCCTCTCCCCCCGCGGCCGCTTTGAGGTCCCAGCCCGGCGAAAAGAATCGATCGCCCGCGCCGGTGACGATGGCCACACGCAGCGACTCATCGTCCCGAAAGGAGATGAAGGCTTGGTTCAGCGCGTGGCTGGTTGCAAGGTCGATCGCATTCGCTTTCGGACGATCGATGGTGACGGTGAGTATATTGCCGTCTTTGACGAGTTTGACACCTTCGGACATGGGCGACCCCTTCAGGTTTGAGCGGTTTTCTTGAGGCGTATCAGTGCGTCGACGGCGACCGCTCCCTTGCCGGCGGGCCGCACGATGATGGGATTCACGTCGATTTCGCAGAGCGTGTCCAAATGCTCGGCGGCATATCGCGTCACGTTGAGAACGGAATCGATCAGCGCCGGGATGTCCCCCGCCGGTTTTCCGCGGTAGCCGTGCAGCAGCTTTCCGAGCTTGAGCGAGGCGAGCGCCGACTCGACCGACGAGCGGGTGAACGGCGGCAGCAGCGTCACTGAGTCCGCGAGGAGCTCCGTGAGCACACCTCCGGAGCCCAATACGAGCACCTGACCGAACTGCGGGTCCACGATCAGGCCGACCAGGATCTCGGCGACGCCGTCAGCAATCATTTCCTCGACCAGCAACGTGTCCGAGAGAGCACTCAACTTCTGCGCCGCGGCCATTGCGTCCGTCGCGTTGCGCACATTGAGCACGACGCCACCCACCTCGGTCTTGTGCTCGAGGTGTCCGCCGACCGCCTTGATCACCACCGGGAAACCCAGGGACTCGGCGCTCGCGGCGGCCTGCGCCGCAGGCACGAGCCTTGAGCGTGGAACGGCGACGCCGAATCGCTCGAGCGCCGTCTTGCCGTCGGCCTCGCTCAGACTTTGCACCTCTGAGGGACGCTTGACAGGCGCAGGGATACGCAGTTCCACGCCGGGTCCGGTGCGCCACGCCGTGCCCACGGCGCCGGCCGCGGCCAGTGCTTCGAGCGCTTCGCGCTGACCCTGGAGCGGAACGATGCCTCCCTCCAAACAATGCCGGCGCACGCGCTCGCTGATGGTCTCCGGAAGCGATGCGATCAGGGCTACCCGCGACGGCGCGCCACGGGAGGCTTGGATGTAGGCGTCGATCGCCGCGTCGAACGAGGATGCGTCAGCCTTGCCCTCCGGCGGAAAGTCCAGCATGAAACCCACGGCGTCGTAACCCGCGCGCATGGCGCTAAAGAACACGCGGCCGAGAGCCGGCGGATCGAACCAGAGGTAGGTGTGAATATCGAACGGATTCGCGATCGTCACCCGGTCGGTCAAGAGCTCCTGCAGCTTTGCAGCCGCGCCGGGTGGAACCGGGGCGAAATCCAGGTCCAAGGTTCGCGCCACGTCGGCCGTCATGGCCATGTCGCCGCCGGAGGCGCCCATGATGAGCACCTTGCGGCCCGCGAGCGCACCGCCGCAATGGAACAGCTTCAAGGTCTCGCACAGCGTACCCAACGTGTCGCAGCGGGCGACGCCGGCCTGGCGGCAGAAGGCATCGAACACCCCATCCGCGCCGGCGAGAGCGCCTGTGTGGCTGTGTGCCGTGCGCGCCGCAGCTGCCGTGCGGCCGGACTTGATCACCGCGATCGGCTTGCCCGCGAGCCGCGCCTTGGCGGCCGCCCGCGCGAAACGCTCCGTGTCCTGGATGCCCTCGAGATATAGACCGAAAGCCGTGACGCGCGGATCGTCGCTCAGCATCTCGATGAGATCCTCGACCGCGAGCCGGGTTTGATTGCCCACGGAAAAAAGGTACCCGATCGGCACGGATCGCTCGTTGAAGCTCAGCGTCAGTGCGATGGTGCCGCTTTGGCAGATGATGGCCACTCCGCGCTCGATCGGGGAGCCGACCACCTGGTCGGGCAGCATGGCGGCACGGTCGAAGTAGTTCACGAAGCCGTAGCAATTCGGACCGAAGAACGGCAGCTCGCCGGCCTGGGCGAGCAGGTCCCCGGTGAGCTTAAGGCCGAGCTCGGTGCCCAGTTCCGAGAAGCCGGAGGTAAAGCACACGAAACCGCCCGCGCCGCGTGCCGCGAGCGCCCCGGCAACCGCGGGAGCCTCGTGATTCGGCACGGCGATGAATGCGGCGTCGGGTGCCTCGGGCAACTCGGCGACCGAGCGATAGAACGTGGTCGTCGAGGTCGAGGGTTTGCTCGGGTGGACCCGCCATATCTTGCCGCGAAAGCCGAGCGCGACATTGCCTGCCGCCACTGCGTCCGTCCACGCCGTGGCGCCGATGAGCGCGATGCTGCGCGGCGCGATCAACCGATGGATGTCGCCTGCCCGCATGCGACTCACCGCCGCTTGATCTCGATCTTGCGGGAGCCGTACCTGCGCGAGGCGGCCTCGGCGGCGGGGATCTTCAGGCTTTCGAGCCGTGCCGCGACCTCGGCAGGGAAGGGAGCGCCCGCCGGCTTCTCGCCCTGATGCACGTGCATCAGCATGAGATCCGCCACCGCCGCCGATCCCGCAATGCGCGGACAGAGGAAATCGCAGGCCGCGTGGATGCGCTTCGAGTCGTAATCCAACACCGAGGTCACCACGCGAAGCTCGTCGGTCGCCTTGATCTCGTGCAAATAATGGATGTGCAGCTCCAGCGTGAAGAGCGTGCAATGCGTGCGATCCCGATAGGCCGCGTCGAGGCCGAGGTGATCCATGACCTCATCGACCGCGGAGCTCAGCGCGACCACGTAGTAGGCATCGCGCAGGTGACCGTTGTAGTCGATCCAGTCGGGCTCGAGTGTCGCTCGAAACGCGGGGAGCTCGCTCACTGGGCGCTCCTCAATAGAGCTTCAAGCGGTCGCGCGCCTCTGCGGCGGTCAAAATTCGCGCGCCCATGGCCTCGATGATGGTGCGGGCCTTCTCGACCAGCTGCGCGTTGCTCGCGTAGACTCCCTTGCTCAGATACAGATTGTCCTCGAGCCCGACGCGGACGTTGCCGCCCAGCAGCACGGATTGCGCCACCCAGGGCATCTGCATGCGGCTGATGGCGAAGCTGCCCCAGTTGCAGTTCTCCGGCAGGGCGTTGACCATCGCGAGCAAATGTCCGGTATCGGCCGGCACGCCGTAGGCAATGCCCATGCAGAGCTGGATGAGCGCGGGGTTGTCGAGCAGACCTTCCTTCACCATCTGTTTGACGAACCACAAATTTCCCGTGTCGAACACTTCGAGCTCGGGTTTCACCTTCAGATCGCGGGCGATCGCGACTCCCTTACGCAGATAATTCGGCGTCGAAATATAGGCGCGGTTGCCGTCGCCGAAATTCAGGCTTCCGCAATCGAGGGTCGCGATGTCGGGCTTGTACAGGCCCTCCTGCGCGAGGTCGATGATGTGGCGCATGCGATCCTCCTGCGTGCAGAAGTCGCTCCCGGGCGCGGGCGTATCCTTGAGGCCGTTCTCGCCGACGACGATGTAGCCGCCCATGCCGCAGGTGAGATTCACGATCACATCGACCTTGCTCTCGCGGATGCGCTTCACCACCTCCCGGTAGTGTCGGGTCTCCATGCTGAAGTTGCCCGTCTCCGGGTCGCGGACATGGATGTGGACGATCGCCGCGCCTGCCTTGGCAGCCTCGATGGCGGTCGCCGCTATCTGCTCAGGGGTGATGGCGCAATGCGGGCTCTTCTTGACCTTGGTGTCATCTCCCGTCACTGCGCAGGAAATGATGACGTCGTGATTCATGGCAACTCCTGGGAGGTTTTGGTGGAGCTCTTCGAGGCACCCGGGCTTTATATTATCTCGATGATAATATTTAAGCGCCTTTCAATCAACTCCGCCGGGAACGGCTGCCCGGTGCTCAGTGCCGGCTGCCCGCGAGTGCCCGGATTATCTCGGTCTCTCCGCACACCCCGACGACCCGGCCTCCTTCCGAGAGCAGTATGGGATGCCCGGTCCTCTGGCGCAGGCGGATGATGGTCTGCAGCGAGAATGAGGCAGGCACCACGGCGAGCCCCGGCTGCGCGTCAGCGAGCGCCGCCTCGCCGGCCGAATCGTCGGCGATGTGCCGCAGCTCATGCGGGGTGCCGTCGATATGCAGGCCGAGCGCCTGTTGCTCCGGATTCAAGGACAGCCGGTATCGGCGAGCCTGGTCGAGCCAGAGAACTCCATTCTCGGACGGCATGCGTTCGCGCTCGCACATGATCATGGCGCCGGTCAGCACGTCGAGCGGGTTCATGTGGCGCACGAACTCCGCAACATAATCGTCCGCCGGCGCGAGTACGATGTCTTCCGCGGTGCCGGTCTGGATGATGCGGCCGTTTTGCAGTATCGAGATGCGGTCGCCGAGGCGCAGCGCCTCATCCATGTCGTGACTGACGAAGAGAATGGTCTTCTTGACCCGCTCCTGAAGCGCGAGAAGCTCACCCTGTAGTTTGCCGCGGATCAGCGGGTCCAAGGCCGAGAACGGCTCATCCATCAACAGGATGTCGGCATCGGTGGCGAAGGCTCGGGCGAGGCCAACGCGCTGCTGCATGCCGCCCGACAGCTCGCTCACGTAGCGGTCCGCCCATTGCGACAGGCCCACCAGCTCGAGCTTCTCGTCCACCACCGACTTGCGCGCGGCGGCGCTCTCGCCGCGCAGCTCCAGGCCGAGGCCGACGTTCTCCCGGACACTGCGCCAGGGCAAAAGCCCGAACTGCTGAAACACCATGGCGACCCGCTCGCGACGCACACGCCGCAACTGCACCGTGTCGCAGGTGGCAACATCCACATCCGATTCGCCGCTGCGAACGCGTACGTGACCACGGGTGACCGGATTGAGGCCGTTTGCGGCGCGCAACAGCGTCGACTTCCCGGAACCCGACAGTCCCATGAGCACAGAGATCTCGCCTTGCGCCACGCTCAAATTGGCATCGGCGACCCCGACGATGACCCCGAACTGGGTCTGAATGTCGGAGCGCGTGCCGCCGGCGTCCAGCGCGGCCAGGGCCTGGCGGATGGCGGTGCGGCCCGCGCGACCGGGCTGACGTGCAAAGAGGATATCGACATTCTGAAACTCGACTGCGGTGCTCATCGAGATACCTCGCGATCTTTCGGCCGGCTGATGCGGTCCAAGATGATGGCGAGCAGCACGATGGTGAAGCCCGCCTCGAAGCCCATGCCGATCTGCACCGAGTTCAGCGCCCGCACCACGGGGACCCCGAGGCCGCCGGCGCCCACCAGGGCTGCGATCACGACCATCGACAGGCTCAACATGATGCATTGGGTGATGCCGGCGACGATGGTACCCGCGGCACTCGGCAACTCGACCTTCCACAGAAGCTGGAGCGGGGTGGCGCCGAAGGCCTCACCGGCCTCGATCAGCGGCCGCGGCACGGAGGAGATACCGAGATGCGTGAGCCGGATCGGCGCCGGCAATGCGAATATCACCGTGGAAATGAGTCCCGGGACGACGCCGAGTCCAAACAGCACCAACGTGGGGATGAGATAGACGAAGGTCGGCAAGGTCTGCATGAGATCGAGCACGGGCCGCATGGCCGCGAACACGCGGGGCCGGTGGGCGGCGGCAATTCCCAAGGGCACCCCGATCAGGGCGGAGACGACCGTGGCCACCAGCACCAGCGCCAGCGTCTCGAGCGTCGCGTCCCAGTAGCCCTGGTTCAGGATGAAGGCCAGTGCGAGCACGACGAACACTGCGAGCGACCACGAGCGGCGCAAAAACCAGGCGAGCGCACCGACGGCGACGATCAGCAAAAGCGAGGGGAGGGCGCGCAACATCGCCGTCACGGCGTCGACCGTGCCCTTGATGACGAAGGAGATCCCATCGAACAGAAGGGTGCCATGGGCTTTGATGGTGTCGATGGCCACCGTCATGGCATCGCCCACGGGAATCTTGTGGCTGACGATCCACTGCGCCAATCCGCCCGTGTGCGTGCTCGATACTTGCGCGAGTGCGCTGTACGCCGGGCGACCGTCGAAGCTGCGCACGCCGTCGAGCCAGGTTTTCACCAGGTCCTGGTGCGACTTCAGCCATTGCGTCGCCGCGAACTCGGGCTGCTCGTGGCGATCCAGGATGCCGGCCATCATCTCGCTCTCGCCGCGCAACGTGAAGGATAAATTCGCGAGCAGGCGACCCATGTTCGGGCATTGCGCGCTGTAGCCCTTGCGCGTCACGGTGTAGATCGTGGCGCCCCCGAAGTTCGGACCGAACACGGCATCGCCGCCCGTCAGGTATTTGAGGTCGAAGCGCATATTCATGGGATGAGGTTCCCAGGCGAGGAAGACGATGGGCTCCTTGTTCCGAACGGCGCGTTCGACCTGTGCCAGCTCGCCTTGTTCGCTCGACTCGACCAGCTTGAATCCCCCGAGCCCGAACTGGTTGTCCTTGATCATGTTGAGGACCAGGCGGTTGCCATCGTTGCCCGGCTCGATGCCGAAGATGGAGTCGTTCAGCTGGGCGGAGAATCGATGAATGTCGTTGAAATCCTTCAGACCGAGCGCCTGAGTATAGGACGGTACGGCCAGGGTGTACTTCGCGCCCAGAAGATTCGGTCGAACCACGACCACCGAACCGTCGGCATCGTAAGGCGCCCGATCGGCCACCTGAGCGGGCATCCAGTTGCCGAGAAAGACATCGATGTCGTTGTTCTTGATCGATGCGAACGTCACCGGCACGGAAAGCACGGTGATCGTGGGGGAGTACCCGATGTCACGCAGGAGCTGTGCAGTGAGCGCGGTGGTGGAGGTCACGTCGGTCCATCCGACGTCGGAAAATCGCACCGTGCGGCAGCTCGGCGGATCGGCCGCCGAGTCGGCGTGCACGCCGGCGGCGCCGAATACGAGCGCCCCGATGCCCGCCAGCCAGGCCAGCTTGACCCTATGGTGACTGCGGCGGCATGATGGCGCCGATAGGGGAGCGTTTGAATGACCGTTTAACGACGTGTTATCGGCGATCACCTTGTATCCCTAGTGGATTGAATTAAAAGTATAATTTTCGGGTTCCCAATCTTAATCAGAAGCCGGTGCGGCCGTCCAGAGAAGAGCTTTTGGAGTTCGGGAGACGCTAAATTGAACCGCCAATCAACACCCTCGACGGAGTCGATGGGAGAGCCCATCGAGGAGACCCGCCGCGGTCAGCTCATCGAAGTTACCATCGATAGCCTAGCGGAACTCGGCTACGTGGGCACGACGCTTGCGCAGATCGCCAGCCGCGCCGGCGTCTCGCCGGGATTGGTCGCCCATTACTTCGGGGACAAGGATGGACTGCTCGATGCAGCGTTCCGATCGCTCGCGCGACGCGTCAGCGATCATGCCCGGTCCCGGCTGCGCCAGATCAGCACCCCCCGCGCGCGCATCCAGGCGGTGATCGACGCGAACCTCGCGCCCGAGGAGTTCGACCAGCGCACGGGAACGGCTTGGCTCGCCTTCTGGGGTCAGGTGCTGCAGGTCAAGAGCCTGCGGCGCGTGCAGTCCGTATATCAGCGACGCACCCTCACCACGTTGAGAAGCGCGCTCAACAAGCTCGTGCCGCCCGACCAGGCGCAGAGCCTCGCGGCCATGATCGCCTCGATGATCGACGGCGTCTGGCTGCGCGCCGCCTTGTCCGGGTGGCGCGAGGCGGACAGCGCCAGCGCTCGCGCCCTCCTGACGGAGTTCGTCGACCGGCGGCTGCAGGGGCTGCGCGCCGCGTCCGAGCTTCGCGCCGAGTCCGAACACGAGCGTGCCGCCGGAACGGCCCGCGGGCGGCCCCTGAACTTTTCGGCCGGTGAGCGTTTCGCCTCCATCAATCCGGCCAACGGCGAGGTGCTGGGCTACGTGAACGTGTCGGGTCCGGACGAGGTGAACGCGGCGGTGCGCGCTGCGCAACGCGGGCAGCCGCAGTGGGCGGCTCTCACGGGGGCGGAGCGCGCGCGGGTGCTGCGCAGGGCCGCCCAGCTGCTGCGCGCGCGCAATCAGCAACTCGCCGAGCTCGAGACCCGGGACACGGGCAAGCCCATTCAAGAGACGCTGGTGGTGGATGTGATCTCGGGGGCGGAGTGTCTGGAGTATTTCGCGAGCCTCGCGCAGTCGCTCGCCGGCGAGCACCTCGATCTCGGACCGCAGGCGTTCGGCTACACCCGCCGTGAGCCTCTGGGAATCGTGGCCGGCATCGGCGCGTGGAACTACCCGTTGCAGATCGCCTGCTGGAAGGCCGCACCCGCGCTCGCCTGCGGCAACGCGATGATCTTCAAACCGGCGGAGCTCACGCCGCTTTCCGCAGTGAAACTCGAGGAGATTTTTCTGGAGGCCGGCCTCCCGGCCGGCGTTTTCCAGGTGGTGCAGGGCTTCGCCGAGACGGGGCGCCTCCTCACCAGGCATCCGGACATCCGCAAGGTGTCGCTTACCGGAGAGGTGGGCACCGGCAAGGCGGTCATGAGCGACTCGGCGCAAACGCTCAAGAACGTCACGCTGGAGCTCGGCGGGAAATCCCCGCTGATCGTGTTCGACGACGCCAAGCTGGAGAACGCGGTTTCCGGCGCGCTGCTCGCTAACTTCTACTCCTCCGGCCAGGTGTGCTCGAACGCCACGCGGGTGTTCGTGCATTCGAAAATCAAGGCTCAGTTCCTCGAGCGCCTGTTGAAGCGCGTCGGCGCGATGCGCATCGGCGACCCCATGGATCCCGGTACGCAGGTGGGCGCCTTGGTATCGGAGCAGCACATGCAGAAGGTCCTGAGCTATATCGCCCGCGGGCGCGCCGAAGGTGCGCGGCTGCTGATCGGCGGCAACCGCGTCACCTCCGGAAATCTCGGCAAGGGATATTTTGTCGCGCCGACGGTCTTCGATGGATGCCGCGACGACATGACCATCGTGCGCGAGGAGATATTCGGCCCGGTGATGTCGGTGCTCGAATTCGACGACGAGGTTGAGGTCATCGAGCGCGCGAATGCCACCGACTTCGGCCTCGCCGCCGGCGTGTTCACCAACGATCTGACCCGGGCGCACCGCGTGATCGCGAAGCTCGAGGCCGGAACCTGCTGGATCAACCATTACAACGTGACGCCGATCGAGTTGCCGTTCGGCGGCGTGAAAATGTCGGGCCTGGGTCGCGAGAACGGGCGCGCGGCGATCGAGCATTACACGCGGCTGAAGAGCGTCTACGTCGCCATGGGCGATGTGGACGCGCCTTACTGACGGCGCGAAGCGCGGGCGAAAGTGGAGCAATCGATTGACGGATGAGATTTTCGACTATTTGATCGTGGGGGCGGGATCCGCCGGCTGCGTGCTGGCCGACCGGCTGAGCGCGGATGGACGGCACCGCGTGCTGGTGATCGAGTACGGCGGTTCGGATGGGTCGATCTACATCCAAATGCCCTCGGCCCTGTCCATCCCCATGAACATGCCGAAGTACAACTGGTTCTACCATACCGAGCCGGAGCCGCACCTGGACGGACGGCGCATGCATACGCCCCGCGGCAAGGTGCTCGGCGGGTCTTCCTCGATCAACGGCCTCGTGTACATCCGCGGCAACCCGATGGATTTCGAGCGCTGGGTCTCCGAGGGTGCGCACGGTTGGTCGTACCGCGACGTGCTGCCCTATTTCAAGCGCGCCGAAAGCCGGGAGGAGGGCGGCAACCAATATCGGGGCAATACCGGGAAGCTCAAGACGAGCTACGGCCGGATGACCAATCCGCTGCACGCCGCCTGGCTTGCCGCGAGTGCGCAGGCGGGTTATCCGCAAACCAGCGACGTAAACGGCTTCCAGCAGGAAGGCTTCGGGCGCATGGACATGACCGTGGGCGAGGGCCGGCGGTGGAGCGCCGCTCGCGCCTATCTGAAGCCCGCCATGGCCCGCCCCAACGTGAAAGTCCTCACGCACGCGCTCGCGACCCGCGTGTTGTTCGATGGGCGGCGGGCAACCGGCGTCGAATATAGCCGCGGGGGAGTGACTCATCGCGTGAGCGCGGCGCAGGAAGTCATTCTGTCGGGCGGTCCGATCAACTCCCCGCAATTGCTGAAGCTTTCCGGCGTCGGACCCGCGCAAGAGCTGCGCGCGCTCGGCATCGACGTGGTGCAGGAGCTTTCCGGCGTCGGCGAGAATCTGCAGGATCACCTGGAGTTCTATTTCCAGGTCGCGTGCAAGGAGCCAATCACGCTCTACTCCTCGATCAACTGGAGAAGCCGCGCGCTGATCGGCGCACGCTGGCTGCTGTTCAAGGATGGGCTCGGGGCGACGAATCACTTCGAGAGCTGCGGCTTTATCCGCAGCCGTGCCGGGATCGCGTACCCCGACATTCAGTATCACTTCCTGCCCATGGCGGTCGCCTATGACGGCTCGACGCTCGCGCAGGAGCACGGCTTTCAGGCGCACGTGGGTCCCATGCGCTCCAAGAGCCGGGGCTGGGTGCGGCTTGCCTCCAACCGGCCGGAAGATAAGCCCCGCATCCTGTTCAATTACTTGAGTCAACCGGACGATTGGACCGAGATGCGCGCCTGCGTACGATTGACCCGGGAGATCTTCGCGCAGCCGGCCTTCGACCGCTATCGCGGCCGCGAGATTCAACCCGGGGCGGACGTGCAATCGGACGATCAGATCGATGCCTTCATTCGAGCGAAGGTCGAGAGCGCCTATCATCCTTCGTGCTCCTGCAAGATGGGCGATGAAGCCGATCCGTCGGCGGTCGTCGACCCCGAGACCCGGGTGCGTGGATTGGAGCGGCTGCGGGTGGTGGATTCGTCCATCATGCCGTCGGTGACCACCGGTAATTTAAACTCGCCGACCATCATGCTCGCGGAGAAGGCTGCGGATCACATTCTGGGCCGGGGGATACTGCCCGCGGAGGACGTGCCGATCTATGCGGCGGCGAATTGGCGGAGCGCGCAGCGCTGATCATCGATATTTGAGGCAGTTGGGAAGAGCTGCCGGCGACGTGACGAGTTGTCCAAATTATAGAGAGGGGATGCAGCAATGAATTCGAAGCTTTCAACCGCGATAGCAACCATTCTGGGGGGCGTGTCGTTCGGCGCGTGTGCGCTGGCATCGCCGGCCGACGGGCCGGACGCCGCGGCGGCACCGAGCGCAAGCAGCGATAGTCTGCAGGAGATCACGGTGACTGCGCAGCGCCGCTCCGAGAGCATGCAGGACGTGCCCATCTCGATGCAGGCGTTCACGGCCCAAACGCTGCAGCAGCTCAACATCCAGACGTTCGACGATTACATCAAGTATCTGCCGAACGTGACCAGCGCGAACAACGGTCCCGGTCAGAACGAGGTGTTCATGCGCGGCCTGAGCGCGGGCTCGCAGGCCAGCCAGGGCAGCGCCGCAACCGGGTTGTGGCCGAACGTCGCCATCTATCTGGACAACCAATCCGCCCAGGTCCCGAATCGCAACCTCGACATCTATGCGGCGGACTTGAACCGCATCGAGGTGCTGGAGGGCCCGCAAGGCACTCTGTTCGGCGCCGGCGCCGAGGCCGGCGTCATCCGCTACATCACCAACGAGCCCAAGCTCGATGTGACCGAAGGAAGCATCAAGGCTGGCTACGGAGTCACCGCGCACGGCGATCCGAATGCCGACGCGACGGCCGTGATCAACCTGCCGCTGATCGAAGACACGATGGCGGTTCGCGCCGTCATCTACGACGATCACCGTGGCGGCTACATCAATAACGTGCCGGGAACGTTCACGCGCAAGGACACCGATATCGGCATCCACTATGGTAATTACGCGACCGGCTGTACGGCCGGCGTGCCGACCGCCGGGGCCTGCCCGACCGGCAGCACGGTGACCGCCTACGGCGTGCCACCCGGCAGCCCTTCGCTCAACAACAATAACCTGGTCGGCAACGGCATCAACCCGGTCACCTATCAGGGAATCCGGGCCGAAGCGCTCTACAAGTTCAACGAGGACTGGAACCTCTTGGTCACGCAGTCGTACCAGGACATGAATTCGCAGGGTGTGTTTTATCAGCAGCCCAACGCCTCCGATGGCGGGGCGCTGGCGCCGCTCGAGGTCACGCTCTTCAATCCCACGTACGACAAGGACAAGTTCGAGAGCACGTCGTGGACCCTGAACGGCAAGCTCGGCCCCATCACGGCCGTCTATACCGGCGGTTACCTCGATCGGAACGTCGATCAGGCCGGCGACTACACCAATTACTCGCGCGGCGTGTATGCGGACTACTATCAGTGCGTCCCGGGCACCTGCTACTCGCCGAGCTCAGCCTGGCACTCCGTCGAACAGAACGAGCACATTCAGAACGAGCTGCGCTTCAGCACGCCGGACGACTGGCGTCTGCGCGGCATCGCCGGCGCCTATGTGGAGGACAACAAGCTCTACGACCAGACCACCTGGATGTACAAGAACATCCCCGCGTGCACGTCGAACGGCGCAGCCGGCACACCGGGCAATACCAATTGCCTGTCGAACGTCGGCACATACCCCAACACTTATGTGCAGAATCCGGGGGTTCAGGGGGACAACACCTCTTTCTACCAGGACCAGTACCGCGATACCAAGCAGACGGCGTTCTTCGCCTCCGCCGACTTCGACATCATTCCAAAGGTATTGACGATCACGGCAGGCACGCGCCACTTCCAGTTCGAGAACAACAACCAAGGCAGCGTGCTCTCGAGCTTCGGGTGCGCCGAGGGCGGCACACCCGCGGGCGGCTGCCATGATCCGGCCTTCAGCTACAACCTCAACGCGCAGAACCTCAGGGATACCGAATCGGGCTTCAAGAGCCGCGGCAACCTCACCTGGCACATCACGCCGGATATGATGGTGTATTACACGTACTCGCAGGGCTTTCGCCCCGGCGGCTTCAACCAGAACGGCGGCGCCCAGCACGCCATCGGCCCGGATGGCGTGGCGCAGTACGAGATTCCGCGCTCGTTCGCCTCCGATGATCTGACCAACAACGAGATTGGCTGGAAGACGGAATTTCTCGACCATCGGTTGCAGTGGAACGGCGCCGTATACCGCGAGGATTGGAAGAACGTGCAGATCGAGTTCTTCAACCCCGGTGTGGTCGGGAATCTGTTCTACGACACCAACGGTCAGAATTTCCTCATCAAGGGTGTCGAGACGTCGCTGGTAGCCCGGGTGACCACGGGCCTCACGCTGCAGTACTCGGCATCCTGGAACCAGAGCCGGCAGACCAATTCGCCGGCACTGATCGACAACAATCCGGCGAGCGCCAACTACGGCAAACCGATCACGCAGGTCTGCGGCGCCGGGGGCACCAACTGCACGGCGGTTAGCAACCCGTTCGGTCCGATCGGCGCCCCGAGCGCCGACGCGCCGCCGCTTCAGTTCAGCGTGCGCGCGCGCTACGAATGGACCCTCGCCCAGGACTACACCGCGTTCGTGCAAGCCGGCGCCACCCATCAGGGTATTTCATTCACGCAGGCCGGCTCGAATCCCACTATCTTGCCCGGCGCAACCGTCCAGACCTCGAGAGGCCGGTTCGAGATTCCCGCTTACTCGACTTCCAACGCCTCGGTCGGTATCGCCAAGGACCCGTGGTGGGTGAACCTGTATTGCGAGAACCTCACCAACTCCAATGCCAGCACCTTCATCAGCACCGACCAATTCATCGTCGAACAGACTCCGCTTCGGCCGCGCGTGATCGGAGGCTCGTTCGGGTACAAGTTCTAGCATGGCCCCCTCGCGTCAAGGGGCGCGAAGGGATTGACAGGGTTGCGCGCGGCAGGGGATGCCGCGCGGCCCCTGAATGTCGCCCGGCGGACCACGGCGCCGTTGGTTAGTGCGCCGGACCGGCGGGTCCGGTGTCGGGCGCCTCGGGTCGTTTCGGGCAGATGGTGAGCGGCAGTGGTCCCGACCCGCTTGCGGATGGCAGAGACGCGGCCACCTCATAGCAGTTCGAATTGATCCAGACGATCCAATTGCCGTCCGCAGTCTTGACGCGTTCGCGGGGGCGATGCGCCGGCCACCAGGGTTGTTCAGCGGGCGAGCTGCGCGAGACGGAGTTACTGCCGGCGGGCTGACGGCTGCGTATTTCGAACGCCTGCAACGCCCGACGTGCTTCCGCGGCCCAATCGACACCCGAGCCGCCGTCCTTCGATCCGGATGGGGATGGAGGCGCCGACATCGACGAGGAAACCCCTTCGAGCAAAGGCGGTGGAGTCGCCACAAGAACACGGCTCTCGACACGCCGCGGTTGCGCGCTGACGATCCGGACTTCAGGCCGGCTCTGCGGAGCCAGGGTCAGCAATTGAACCGGTTCCGATGCGATGGAGGCGCCTTCTGGAGTGCGCAATGCCATTATCAGCCAGGCCAACAGAGCCGTATGCGACAGCATGACGAGGAGCAGCGTCAAGTACTGTAAAGATCCCCACCGGTTCGACTCATCCATGGCTGATTTGGCTAATATCGCAGAACCCTCTCAACGATGGACTGGCGTCGGCGACGATGGTTCCTGACTGCCGTGCCCGGCTGAACCCGACCGCGAGGTGCGGTACACTTCCGGGGCGCTCCTGTGGTTATCTTGGTCGAGCGTGTTCGTCGTGGAACGTTCCTGCACGAATCGTCTCAAATCACCTTTCGTCGCCGCGGTCTTCCTGGCGCTGGCGGGATATTGGTTCAAGCAATTAAGCAGTTGGAGTCGATGATATGAGCGCAACGCAGGAAGCACCCCCGGCCAAGCGGGGCCATCTCATCCGCTGGATCGTGGGAGCGGTGGTGGCGGTACTCATCATAGTTGTGCTCATCCACCTGTTGGAGCGCAAGAAACCCGACCGCGCGGCCGCGCCGCAGGTGGTCAAGGTTGCAAAGGCGGCTCGGGGCGACATGCCGGAGACGCTGTCCGAGCTCGGCACCGTGTCCCCGGTCGCTACGGTGACGGTGCTGCCGCAGCTCAGCGGCTATCTCACCCAGGTGGGCTACAAGGAAGGCCAGAACGTGAAGAAAGGCCAATTTCTTGCGCAGATCGATCCCCGCCAATACGAAATCGACCTGCAGCAGGCGCAAGCCGCGCTGTTGAAGGACCAGGCATCGCTCGATCAGGCCCGCTCGGACCTCGCGCGTTATCATCAGCTGCGCGATCAAAAGGCGATCGCCGAACAGACGGTGGCCGATCAGGAATATACCGTCAAGCAAGACGAGTCCCAGGTGAAGTCCGATGAGGCGAGCATCGCCCAGTACAAGCTCGATCTCATCTACTGCCACATCACCGCACCGGTCGCCGGTCGGGTCGGATTGCGGTTGGTCGATCCGGGTAATTACGTCACCGCGTCGAGCTCGACGGGCATCGTGGTCATCACCACGCTGAAGCCGACGACGGTTCAATTCACCGTCGCCCAGAACGACCTCGCCAGGGTGGCCGAGCGCTTCAACTCCGGGGCGAAGCTGCCGGTCACCGCCTATACGAGCGACAACAATCAGCAGATCGCGACCGGCACGCTCTACGCGCTCAACAACCAGATGGCGACCAGCACCGGCACGGTGACGCTGCGCGCGGAATTCGCCAACGAGAATGAGGCGCTGTTTCCGAATGAATTTGTCAATATCAAGATCCTGGTCGATACGCTGAGCCAGGCGGTTCTGGTACCCACGCCCGCGGTGCTGAGCGGCGCTCCCGGCGATTACGTATATCTGGTCAACTCCGACAGCACCGTGGCGGTTCGCAAGGTCACTTTGGGCGCGAGCGACGGTGCGAATACCGCCATCTTGTCGGGACTCTCCGTGGGCGATACCGTCGTGGTCGACGGTACTGACCGTCTTAGCGATGCAGCCAAGGTCAGCGTCGCGCCCACGGCCGCTGGGGCGTCACCGTCGGGATCGAGCTCCGCACCGGGATCGGCGCCAGGGTCCAAGGCAAGAAGGAAACCGGCCGCTCCGAGTACGGCCCCCCCGGGCGCAGCGGCTCAAGGGGCCGGCACCGGCGCCGCGGGCTGAGCGGCCGACCACCTCGATGCTCGCCGCGACATGAACATCTCCCGCCTGTTCGTATTGAGACCGGTGGCGACGTCGCTGCTCATGATAGCGCTCGTGCTGGTGGGGTTGGTGGCGGTGAAGTTCCTGCCGATCTCATCGCTCCCGGATGTCGATTACCCGACCATCCAGGTGCAGACCTTCTACCCCGGCGCGAGTCCCCAGGTGATGGCGACCACCGTCACCGCGCCCCTCGAGGTGCAGCTCGGAGAGATTCCGAGTCTCACGCAGATGACGTCCACGAGCTCCGCCGGCGCATCCGTCATCACCCTGCAGTTCAATCTGGCGCTGAGTCTCGACATCGCCGAGCAAAACGTCCAGCAGGCCATCAACGCCGCCAACAGCTTGCTGCCGACCGGTCTGCCGGCGCCTCCGGTCTACGCGAAGATCAATCCTGCCGACCAGCCGATCCTGACGCTCGCGGTCACCTCCGATTCGATGTCGCTGACCCAGCTTCAGGACATCGCCAACAACCGGCTCGCCTCGAAGATCTCCGAAGTGCCGGGGGTGGGACTCGTGACCCCGTCGGGGGGCAACATCCCGGCGGTGCGGGTCGAAGTCGACCCGCAGAAGCTCGCGGGCTACGGCCTCAACGTCGACGACATCCGCACGCTCCTCGCCAACATCAA
>Ga0187863_10000252_pt1 | contig 47098 bp, 39 predicted proteins | sample June2016WEW_11_1_FD_132975 | JGI IMG/M metagenome (GOLD analysis project Ga0187863, IMG submission 132975) | Peatland microbial communities from SPRUCE experiment site at the Marcell Experimental Forest, Minnesota, USA - June2016WEW_11_10 | ecosystem: Environmental > Terrestrial > Soil >...
ACCAGATCACGGTGGCGCGCGACAACGGCGAGGAGACCCGTTACGATCCGCGCCGGTTGCAAGGCGTGACGCTCTACCGGGAGATGGAGCGCAGCTTCGCCGAGGGCGACCGTGTACAGTTCACAGCGCCATCGAAAGACTTGCATGTCGCCAACCGCGAGTTAGGAACCATCGAGCGGATCACGAACGAGGGCGATCTGGCGATCCGCACCGACGCGGGCCGAAATGTTCAGTTCAATATCCGTGAGCATCCGCATCTCGATTACGGTTACGCCGTGACCAGCCACAGCAGCCAGGGCCAGACCGCCGACCGCGCGCTGATCCATGTGGACACGGAAAAGGGCGAGCAGCTTGTCAATGCGCGCATGGCTTACGTATCGGTTTCGCGCGGGCGCTACGACGCGCAAATCTACACCAACGACAAAAGCGAACTGGGGCGCGATCTCAGCCGCGACGTGTCGCAGCGCACGGCGACCCAGAGCCAGGAGCAGGAGCCAGCAGCGCAGAAGATCGAATCAGGTTCGCACCACGAAGCCCCCGAACAACAGCAAGTGCAAGGTCACGGTCTCAGCATGTGAAGGGTGCATCCTCTCATTTTTCCGTGGGACATGCTGGAAAGGACATGAGCGACCTCTACGACAAGATCAAAGAGGACATTCAGTTCCGCAGGGAATGGGCAGAGCGGAGTGGTTTTGGCTTCGAGTTGCCCTCAGTTGTACCGAATGTACCGAAAACCGCTGAAAAAGCTGAAGCACAAAAGGCAGCGTAAACGATTGAAAGAGCGAGAGAAAAGATGGTCGGGGAGAGAGGATTTGAACCTCCGACCCCCTGGTCCCGAACCAGGTGCTCTACCAGGCTGAGCCACTCCCCGACAGGCGCTGCGGGCGGCAACAGGGAAGGCCATCCACCCGCGCAATCACTTCTCGATAAGCAAAACGATTATAACATTGCAGCGTTGACAGAGACGGAGCTGACCAAGACGACCAAGTTTCTTGCGCTCACTCCGCATCCTTCGGTCGACGTCATTTCTGCTTACTTCTTACTTCTTCGGGGGCGTCCTCCCGAAGGCCCGCGTTTTCTCCAGGGCCGAGGGATTTCTCAGCCGCGTATCTGCTCTTGGGACCACTCGTGGCTTTTATTCCGCGCTGGGCTTCCTGCGGTATGATCTTCCCCGGTATGATCCGATTATGATCGTCCTCTGCGCTGATCGCCTCTACACGCCGCAGAAAGAGATACTCCACCCGCTTCTCTTCATAGAAGACGGCCGCATCTCCGAGGTATCTTCCCGTGCGGAGCGTGAAATCCCGGGCCACGCGCAGGTACTCGATCTCACCAAAAATGCCTCCGGCGCAATCCTCGCGCCCGGTTTCATCGATATTCACATGCACGGCGGCGCTGGCCTCGACGTCATGCGAGCCGCGCCCGGCGAATTACCGCGCCTGCACAAATTTCTGCTTACCCACGGCGTCACTGGATACTTTCCCACGACGGTGGCCGCGCCGTTGGACCAGACTTGCGCAGCGCTCGCGCGCCTGGCCGATGCCATCAAAGCCGAGCAAACTTCCAGCCCTGGAGACGGCCCGCAAGCGCGCCCGCTCGGCATCCATCTCGAAGGACCATTCCTCAGCCTCAAGCGCCGAGGCGTACATCCTCCGGAATATCTTGTCGAACCCACCGTAGAAATCTTTGATCGCCTATGGCAGGCCGCTCGCGGCCACGTTCGCATTCTGACGATCGCTCCCGAACTTCCCGGAGCGCTCGAGGTGATCGCCGAAGCCGCGCGGCGCAAGGTTTGCGTGAGCATAGGCCACTCCGATGCCGTGCTGGAGGCCGCTCAAGCTGGGGTTCGCGCCGGTGCCCGCCATGCTACTCACACCTTTAACGCCATGCGGCCGCTCGATCATCGCGACCCCGGCATCCTCGGCGAGGTGCTCACTGACAATCAGCTCACTGCCGACATCATTGCGGATGGAATTCACGTAGCGCCTGAGGTCGTGAAACTTTTTCTTCGCGCCAAAGGTCTCGACCACGCCGTCCTCATCACCGACGCCACCGCTGCAGCCGGCATGCCCGACGGCACCTACCAGCTCGGCCTGCTGCAAGTCGAAGTGAAAGATGGCCGCTGCACGTTGGATGGAAAACTAGCCGGCAGCGTGCTGACCATGGACCGCGCCGTCCGCAACGTCACGCAATTTGCGAACTGGAGTCTGCAAGACGCAGTTCGCGCCGCGACGCTGAATCCCGCGCGCGCCGCGGGCCTCGCCTCAGGAGAGATCGCCCAAGGCGCAGAAGCAAACTTCGTAGTTCTCAGCCCCAACGGAGAATTGCGTCAGACTTTCGTTCGTGGACGAGCGGCTGTTTAGCCGCGGATTCCGCAGATCAAAACGGATACGGTCTCTGCTGTTTTTCTTCTTATCCGGGGTCGTCCGCGCAAATCCGCGGCGAGATCTGATCTAAATTAGTTCGGCTTGCGCTCTTTGGCTTCGGCCATATAGCGCAGCAACACAGCCTCATCGGCTCGGGAGAGCCGGTCGAGAAAGGCTGTGTCGACTTTGCCGTCTTCCACCGTCTTCGATCCATTGGACTGGCGCAGCTTATCGCCGAGCTCCGGCTCGTTGCTCATCACCTGCGTATAAAACCAAAGAAAATGCCGCATCTGGTCGAGCGACTTGCACAGCACCTGGATGGCTTCGGTCTCGGGCAGCGCACTCATCGCCTCCATCAATTCCGGATCGCTGGGCGCTTGCATAGCCGCGCAATTCAACTCGCGCTGGATCACGCGCAGGTCTTCGGTCACTCGCATCATCCGGGTATGCAGGTCGTCCATCTGGGTATCGCTTCCCATGGCTTGGAGTCCGATCACGCAGGATCAGAATGGAATCAAATCTTCCGCGTGAACTCTGAACATCTCATCGGCAGCGCGCAGCGGATAGATGTCCCACGATCATGCGCTTTGGTAATTCCGGTAATTACTTTCGTCTAATCGATGACCGGAGGCTCGGAGTACGCCGAACACCCTGCCTGGCAAGGCTTTTCAGGCGATGACAAAGCGAATCCGAACGTTGAGCTTCCATCCATCTGAGTCTCGCCGCAACCAACAGTTCCATCGCGCTCACTCGAAGGTCACCAAGGCCATGTGATGACGGCCGCCTCAGCTCGCCCTGAGCGAAGCCGAAGGGACCGTCCAAGCGAGGGTGAAGCCCGAGCGCGCAAGGACATGTCATACGACTCGAAGGTTCGCGTCCCCAATAAAAACGGTCGCCCGAATCTCTGTTTATGATAAAACCACGCGATGGCAGAAACGCCCGTTCCCCCCAGCCAGCTAATCCGCGCCATCGGCCGCTGGAGCCTCGTCGCGCTGGTGGTCAACTCCATCATCGGCAGCGGGGTCTTCGGACTGCCCTCTACGGTCGCCGCCCTGATCGGCAGCTACAGTCCATACGCGGTGCTGGCTGCCGGCGCAGGCATGAGCGTCATCATCGCCTGCTTCGCCGAAGTAGCCTCTCGCTTTCATGAAGCCGGTGGTCCCTACCTCTATGCCCGCATCGCCTTCGGACGCTTCATGGGGATTCAAACCGCATGGATGCTCTGGCTCGGCCAGGTCGCCGCGCCCGCGGCCAACGCCAACCTGTTCGTGATTTACCTGGGAGAGTTCTTCCCCCACGCCAAAGACCCTCTGCCCCGCGCTTTAATTCTCACCGCGCTGGTAGGCTTCCTAACCTTGGTCAACATCCGCGGCGTTCGCGGCGGAGCTCAGCTCAGCAACCTTTTCACCGCGGCAAAACTCATTCCGCTCTTTGCCGTAATCGCTTTGGGATTGTTCGTCCTCCAACGCCATCAGTGGAGTATCGCAACCGCTCCGATCGCAACCTCCAGCCTGAGCACGTGGCTGAAAGCTATGCTGTTACTGGTATTCGCCTACGGCGGCTTCGAAACCGCGCTCGCTCCCATGAGCGAAGCCAAAGATCCTCGCCGCGACGCGCCCTTCGCGCTCTTCAGCGCTCTCGCGGTCTGCACCGTTCTCTACGCGCTGATCCAGTGGGTCGTCGTCGGAGTTCTGCCTGACTCCGCGCACAGCGCTCGTCCTCTGGCCGACGTAGCCCGTCTCGCGGTGGGACCAGCGGGCGCCGCCTTAGTTGCCATCGGCGCGCTGATTTCTTTTTACGGCTATCTCAGCGCAAAAATTCTTGCCATGCCGCGCGTCCCCTTCGCCCTCGCCGAGCAAGGAGATTTCCCCAAAGCCTTCGCCGCCGTCCATCCCCGCTTTCACACGCCGTATGTGTCGATCCTCGTCTTCGCCGCGATGGTCTGGGGGTTGGCTCTGATCGGCGACTTCAAATGGAACGTAACCCTCTCCGCGGTCGCCCGCCTGCTCTATTACGGAGTAGGCTGCGCTGCGCTGCCCAAACTGCGCCGCCAGCAACCGCCAGCCGCCAGCGCCATGTTTCACCTGCCGGCGGGAAATTTCTTCGCCGTTGTGGGCATCATCCTATGTTTAATCCTGGTAACGCGCGTGGATTTCGGCCAGTCGTTAATACTGATCGCGACCGTCGGGCTGGCCGCAGTGAACTGGGGGCTGGTGGCCAGGCCGAAGGCGCGTGCCTGAATGCGGCCGCAGGAAATGTAATTCAAAGAAGCCAGGAAACCCTTGATAAACCCGCCGGCGTAATAGAATTAAAACGTCGCCATGCCAACCACTGAAACCTACGCCCCTGCCACTCTCGATATCCAATGGGTCCGCGCCCAATTCCCATCGTTAGCCCAAAACGTTAACGGACATCCCGCCGTATTTCTCGACGGCCCCGGGGGAACGCAAGTGCCGCAGCGGGTGATCGACGCCATCTCCGACTACCTTCGTCGTGACAACGCCAACGGCGGCGGAGCCTACGCCACCAGTCGCCGCACTGACGCCGTGATCGCCGAGGCGCGCGCCGCCATGGCCGATTTCCTCCACTGCCACGCCGACGAGGTCGTCTTTGGGCCTAACATGACCACGCTGACGTTCGTCATGGCGCGCGCAGTAGGCCGCGACCTCGGCCCCGGCGACGAAATCGTGGTTACACGCCTCGATCACGACGCCAACGTCTCGCCTTGGGTAGCTCTAGAGGAAAAAGGCGTGACCATCCGCTGGGCTGAAATCCATCAAGAAGATTGCACCCTGGACATCGCCGATCTCGCCGCGAAGATCAGCGAAAAAACCAAGCTGGTCGCGGTCGGTTACGCTTCGAACGCTGTTGGTACGATCAATCCCGTGAAAGAAATCATCCGCCTGGCCCACGCCGCCGGGGCACTCGCCTGGGTCGACGCCGTCCACTACGCTCCCCACGGCTTGATCGACGTCGCCGATCTCGATTGCGATTTTCTGGTGTGTTCCACGTACAAATTCTTCGGCCCGCATATGGGAGTGCTCTTCGGCAAGCGCGAGCACCTGCAACGCCTGCGTCCCTACAAAGTACGCCCGCTCAGCAACGCCATTCCTCACCGCTGGGAGTGGGGTACGCTCAATCACGAGTGCATCGCGGGCATCACCGCGTGCGTGGAATATCTAGCCGATTTGGGTCGCCAGGTCGATCCCCGCGTGGCCACACGCCGCGCCGCCATCGTCGCAGCCTTCGAATCGATTCATCGCTATGAGCATGAACTGATGAGACGCCTGATCGCTGGAGTTGCCGAAATTTCGCAGCTAAAGATCTACGGGATTACTGATCCTTCCTGCTTCGCTTGGCGCTGTCCTACCCTAGCCCTGCGCGTGATCAATCAAACCGCAGAGCAAGCTCCCCGGCAACTCGCCACCAAGTTAGGCGAACTCGGCTTTTTTACCTGGGATGGAAACTACTACGCATTGAATCTCTCCGAACGCCTCGATGTGGAAAAATCTGGAGGGATGCTGCGCATCGGCTTAGCCCATTACAACACGGCGGAAGAGGTGGATCGCTTGCTGGCGGCGCTGCGACAGATCACAGATTAGAGAATACGCGGGCAAAAACACCCAGCCCGGGACGTAGTCCCAGGCTGGCAGGGAGCGCAACTCTCTACGGCCAGCGCTTGGCGCTGTCGTCCCAACCGGCGGCTCGCACCGGTTGAGCCGCAGGCACCGCGGTTGGAGGCGACGGTATGCGGATCGGCTGTTGCGGCCCATTCACCGCGGTCGCCAGAATCGGCTTCCCGTTTTCGGAGTTCATCTCCTTTTCTTCTGAGAGCAGCGGAGCGACTAACCGGAGAGCTTCCACTTCTTTCTCTAACCGGGTTAGCTCCATTTCTTTCTGCCGCAAAACTTCATAAACATTCTTCATAGTTGGGGCACCTGAGCGCGCGAAATCTTATTGTGACGGCCTGCGATTCCAAGAGGGCGTTGGCGAAATTGCTTTTCTCTCGCACTGTAACATGCTTCGTTGGCTTGTCAAGACTTTCGCGGCAGAGAATGATGGCAAGCTTGACACCACTTGCGCAACGCCAGAATGTGTACCCGTTATGATTTGATCCCTCCCGCTAAAAGCCTTGCCAGAAGCGGTGTTCGCGCGATATGCACAACTCCGGCTGGTCCGGTGAAAGCCGTACGCAAACGGGAAATTCCTGAAGAAAACAAGCAGAAACCGAAGCTCCGCCGGCAGCCTCAGGCAAAGCCGCGCAATCCCTTGCACCAAATCCGGTCACCCGCTTGTGGACAGCGCGCACTCGATTGAAAATACGCATCTTAAGCACGCGGTTTTTTGATTGACGAATTTATTAGAAGGAGTAAAACAAGATCGTTCTTTGACAGTTTCTTAAGTTTTTCCGGTTGGTGCGGCGTCCGGGGCTCAAGCGAAGTCACTCTCGCATTGCAAAATGACGGGGGAAGGCAAGCAAGGGTCTATAGCAAAGCGCTGGTCGAGGAGAACGGGAAGCCCAGTCGAAGGCAAGACAGAGTTCCGAGGCGTTGAGTAGGTTTATCCGGTTGGCGGTAAGCCCGGAGCCCGAGCAAAGATCGCGCGCAGCGGCCCGCAAGGGAAGCAGCGAGAGCAGGTCAGCGAGGGTCTAACGCGAGCTTCTGGCCGAGACGAATGGACTCAACACCACCTCGGAACTCTTAACTTCTTGTTAGGTTCTAGCTCCTGGCCCTCCCCGGTGTTCAAGTCCTCGAGTCGATCCAATCTCAAATCCCAATGATTCTCTCAACCTCGGGCAACCCGAATCCTGCGCCTCGGTTCGCTTTTACTGAGAACTGAGAACTGAGAACTGAGAACTGAGAACTGAGAACTGAGAACTGAGAACTGAGAACTGAGAACTGAGAACTGAGAACTGAACCGCTAAACCTTCTTCCGCGAAACCACCACCCAAACCGTCCCCCGCCCATCGCAGTAGCGGCAGCGTACCTCTCCCATCATCTTTCCCGTGCCCCGGCATTCCAGGCAGTTGGCGACTATATTCAACTCCTGTACCGCAGGATCGGGCAGCTTGGCGGTATCTTTAAACAACTCGGCGTGATGGAAGTCGCGCAGCCAGAAGACCAGCTTGGTTTCCAGATCTTGACGCTCTTTGGTGCTGAGCTGCGCGCAGCGCTGTGGCCACCATTCGCGAATGCAGCTATAGCAAGTGAGGCCGCCGGCCTCGAAGAGCGCGCCGGGATCGGTACGATAGAATTTCTTGCACCACGAGCACGCGTTTACGCCCAGCAACGCGAAAGCTTCTTTCAGTCGCGCAAGCTCGAGTTCATGGCGAGACAGAGTTTCGTTAAGGGTCGGAGATTCTTCGGGCATGGGCTCGGGAACCTGCAGGAGTCAGGATACACAATCCAAGCCTAATCGACGTGCTCGCCCACCTCAAAGCCCTCTTCGGCCCGCGGCAAAACGTCGCGTTCGCCCGCGACCCATACGTAAAGAGTTGGCAACAAGAAAACACTCATGATCAGGGCCGCGATTAGGCCTCCGACGATGACGATTGCGAATGGACGCTGCGAATCGGAACCAATGGCGTGCGAAAGCGCCGCCGGAAGCAATCCCAAAGTGGCCACCAGCATCGTCATCATGATGGGCCGCAATCTTAGCACCGCGCCTTCCACCGCGGCATCTTCAATGGTGAAGCGTCGCGCCCGCAGTTGGTTGATGTATTCCAGCATGATGACTCCGGTCTGCACCGAAACACCGAACAGGGCAAGAAAACCGACGCCGGAGGAGACGCTGAAATTGGTGCCCGTAAACCACAGCGCGAGGAGCCCTCCAATGGGCGCGATGGCAATGTTCGCCATGATCAGCACCGCCCACTTCAACGACTTAAACATCGTGTAAAGAATAATGAAGATGATCAAAATCGTGATGGGTAGCACAATGAGCAGGCGCGCGTCGGCGCGCTTCTGGCTGGCGTACTCGCCCTCCCAATAAAGACTGTAGCCAGTGGGTAGTTTGAGTTGATCGTTTACTTCTTTAATGGCTTCTTCCACCGTGCTGCCCAGATCGCGCCCGCGAACGCTGTATTTGACGGCCACGTAGCGCCGGTTACCTTCGCGATAAACCTCCGAGGCCCCGTCGGTCAGCTGGATCTTGCATAATTGCGCCAGGGACACGCGCTCTCCCGACGGAGAGAGCAGCCGGATATTTTCGATCGCTTCCTGGGTGTCGCGGTATTGCGGGAGATAACGCAGCGTCAGGTCGTAGCGCGCCTCGTCCTTCAACACTTGGGTGAGCGCGTTTCCTCCGACCGCGGTCTGAACCGCGTCCTGCACATCGGCGACGTTGATCTGGTACCGCGCCGCCGCTTCCCGATCCACCGTTACATTCAGATTGGGCTGGCCCAGCACGCGGAATACGCCCAGATCTTCAACTCCCTTGATCTGCGACATGATCTTCACGACCTCATCGCTTTTTTCTTCGAGGACCTTAAGATCGTCGCCGTAAATCTTCGTGGCCAGCGCGCCCTTCACTCCACTGACCGCTTCTTCCATGTTGTCTTCGATGGGCTGGGAAAATCCCCACACCACGCCCGGAATCTTATCCAGCTCTCGCCCCATGGCGGCGATTAACTCGTCCTTATCCTCATGAAATACCGGCCGCCAGTCTTCTTTCGGTTTCAGATCCACAAAGAATTCCACGTTGAAAAATCCGGTCGTATCGGTCCCGTCGTCCGGACGCCCTACCTGGCTGGTGCACTGTGGAACTTCGGGAAAAGCGCAAAGCATGACTCGCGCCTGATTTGCCACCCGGATGCCTTCATCCGGCCCGGTGCTGGGAGCGAGTGTACCTCGCACCCAGAGTGCGCCCTCATCGAGGTGAGGCAGAAATTCAGAACCGATGGTGCCGCTGAAAGCGAGAAAATTTCCCACCGCCGCCAGCAGCAAGCACACGCCGATAGTGACGGCGCGGTGTCGAATGGCCCACCGCACCGCGACACGATAGCGCTCGATCAGAAAGTGCATGAGCGGGTTGTGCCACTCTTTCGCTCCCCTGGCGAAGGCGAAGCTGGCGAGCACCGGAGCAATCACAATCGAAAACAGCAACGCCCCCATCAGCGCAAAAGCCACAGTCCACGCCATGGGGTGAAACAACCGGCCCTCCACCCGCTCCAGCGTAAAAATGGGCAAGTACGCCGTAATGATGATGGCGATGGCATAGAACACCGGCCGCTGCACTTCGTGGGAGGCTTCACTGATTTGTTCGCTGGGACTTAGCGAGTCCCCATTCGTACGGCCCAGATGGCGCACGATGTTTTCGATCATCACCACCGCGCCGTCCACGACCATGCCGAAATCGAGCGCGCCCAGCGATAACAAATTGGCGGGAATATGCCTCAAGTCCAAACAGATCGAAGCAAACAAAAGAGAGAATGGAATCGTGGCCGCCACAATCAGCGCGCCGCGAATATTCCCCAAGAAGAGAAACAGAATGATCGAGACCAGAATCATTCCTTCGGTCAGATTGTGCAGCACGGTGTGGCTGGTGAAGTGGACCAGATCGCTGCGGTCGATGAAGGGCACGATCTTCACGCCCGGCGGCAGGATGTGATCGTTCATCTCCTGCACCTTTTGGTGAATGCCCTGCAGGGCCGTATCCGCGGCCGCGCCTTTGCGCAGCAGCACGATTCCAGAGACCACGTCATCGTTGTCGACGATCTTCCCGTTTTCGCGATGGATGGCTTTGGCAAACTGCCCCAGCCGAATCTTCGGCCCTTGCGAAACCACGGCGATGTCTTTGACCCGCAGCGGCGTGCCGTTCTTGGTGAGGATCACGGTCTCGGCGATGTCCTGCGAGCGGTCGACCAACCCCACCGCGCGCACGTTGATCTGCTGCAAGCCTTCTTGAATAAAACTGCCGCCTGCGTTCGTGTTGTTGTTGGTGAGTTGCTGCTCGACTTGCGCCAGGCTCAAGCCATACGCCACTAGCTTGTTCGGATCGACGCGCACCTGGTATTCGCGCGTAGGCCCGCCGAGGCTCGAGACATCGACGATATCCGGCACCGCCTTGAAATTCTTTTCGACCACCCAGTCTTCGAGCGACTTCAACTCCATCGCGTCATAAGCCGGATTCGTGCTGTGCAGCGTGAAGAAATAAATCTGCCCGACCGGACTCCAGTCGGTGCCCATCTGCGGCACCACATTGGGCGGCAAGGTAACCTGGCTCAACCGTTCCAGAACCCGCTCGCGGTTCCAGTCATTATCGGAAACGTCGTCGAAGATCAGCTTGATGTCGGAAAGACCGAAAAGCGAAAACGACCGCAGGTGGACCACGTGCGGGATGCCGTTCATCACAATTTCCAGCGGAATCGTGACCTGCTGCTCGATCTGCTCCGCCGAAATTCCCGGCCACTGCGTGATGACCTCGACGTAATTGTCGGCGACGTCGGGATACGCTTCAATCGGCAAATCCCGGAACGCAACAATTCCTCCCGCAAAGAGAATCAGCGCCAGCGCCAACACCAGCAGGCGGTTGTTCAGCGCAAAATCGACCACTCGCCGAATCATTCCTCGCCCCCGATTTGTCGATCCACCTTCATGGCCAAGTCTTTATTGCTCCAAAGTGTTTTGCAGCGCCAGGGCGTTCGAGACCACTTGGTCTCCCGCCTTAATTCCAGAAAGCACTTCTTGCTGGTTCGCGGAAAGCATCTTTCCGCCGACGACTTCCAAACGCTTGAAATGGCCCGAGCCGATGGGGGCGTAAACCCAATCGCGGTCGTGCAAGTGCAAAATCGCGGTGGCTGGAATCGCCGCTCGCAGCTCCGGTTGTCTGCCATAGAACGTCGCCGTCACGAACATGCCCACCCGCATCAATCCCGGATTCGCTACTTCGAGCCGCACTTTCGCGGTATGAATCGTCGGGTCGAGCACCGGCAAAATGTTATCGATCCGTCCCTTGATAACTTTGTCGGGATACGCGCTCAGGTGGATGTCGGCATACTCTCCCACGCGCACCGCGTCGAGATCGTTTTCGTATACGTCGCAAATGATCCAAACGTAAGAAAGATCGGAGATGGTGAAAGGATTCGGCGACCCCAATCCCGAAACTCCCGCCGCATTCGTAACCTGCTGATCGGTGATCACGCCCGAGATAGGCGCATGGATGTCGACGATCCCCGAAGGATGATCCTTGTCGACTCCCAGAACGCGCAACTGCTCCGTCGCCGCGTCAAGATCGGCTTGCGCGTTCTTGGCAACGTCCTCGGCTTGCTCTAAAACGCTCTTCGCGACCGCGCCTTTGTCGTAGAGAATTTTCTGCCGCTCCAGTTGCAAGCGTGCCAGCAGCTCATCGTTCAATGCTTTGCGATAGGTTTGGTAGGCGCCGGAAACGTCGTTGCTCTGCACCCTAAGCAACAACTGCCCTTTGGTCACCACGTCGCCGAGGCGCGCTTTGATTTCTACAACTCTTCCCGCCGCCAGCGAGATCACCGGCACCGCGCGAGCAATATCGGGCTGCACCACGCCGGTGACATTCAAAGCCGGCGCCGCTTTATATTCCACGGCCGTCGCTAACGGAAACTGTTCCGGATGCTCCACCTTGAAATTGTTCGAGTTCATATCCGGCACGACCTTCGCCGGCGGCGGAGCCTCGGCCTGGGGATCGGCCTTGCCTTCGCTGCATCCCGCAAGAAGACCGGCGAGAGCCAAACACAGCGCCGTCCCGGCTAAAGTCTCAAAGCATCGCTTTGTCATTGCATCACCTCGCGCCCCACGGCCTGATTCAACTGCGCCGCCGAGGTCAAATACGAGCCCACCAGATTCGCGTAGTTCAATTCCACCGCCCGGTAATCGCTCTCCGCGTTGAGAAAATCGAGCAGCGCCGCGCCGCCATGTTGATAAGAAAATAGAATCGTGTCCCGCACCCGCACCGCCTGGGCCAAATATTTTTGCTTGTAGGGGCGCAGCAAAGTCAGGTTGCTGACCAGCGTCGCATACGCCGTATCCACATCGCTGTAGACTTGCGCCTCGGCCGTGTCGCGCAACTTTTCCTGGCGCGCAATGTCAATCTTGGTTTGCAGCTTCGCGCCCTGGTTGCGGTCGAAAACGCGCAGCGGAATACTCACGTCCACGCCAAAATAAAAATCAATCGGCGGATTTCTGCCTACGTCGAAACTAAAAGTCGGATCGGTCGACCCATTCGCCACCGCCAGCTTGTAATCGGTGTGCGCCTTATCTACGGCCTCAACCGCGGCCTTCAAATCTGGACGCGTATCCAGCGCCGTCTTGCGGTAATAATCCAGAGCCTCGATCTGATCGCTGAAATCGAAGACGCCCACAACGTCGAACTGCTCCACCGGAGTGCGGTCGTTCAACAGCATGAGCATCTGAATTTTCGCCGTTCGTAGATTTACGATCGCAGTCTGCAAGTCCGATTCGTACTGCACCCGCTGCAACTCCAGCCGGTCCAGATCGATTTGCGCAATGTCGCCTGCCTCGAAGCGGTCGCGGCTGATCTTCAGTACGTGATCGTAATAGTCGAGATTGTCTTTCGAGACCTGCACCACCGCCTTGGCCTGCAGCGTCTGCACGAAGGCGCTGCGCAGGTTGAACAGAAGGCCGCGCTGCAGATCGTCCTGCTGAGAAATTCCGATCGCCGTCGCTTTCTTCGCGCTCTCGGTGCGCAACTCGCGCTTGTGCGCGCGCTCGTGCAAATAGCTCACCGTAGCCGAGGGCAGCAGATAAGCAAACGGCCCGTGCGGCTGACCCGTAGTAAACGGAGCGATCTGATCGGAGAGCAGTGTCAACTGCGGGTTCGGACGCAAGTGGGCCGTAATCTCCTCCGCTTGCAGCTCGCTGATGTTCAGTTTCCCCGCCAGCAGGGTCGGATTGCCCAACTCCAGCCGGTCCTTTACCTGCTCCCAGGTCCAAGCCTGCGGCGGCGGAGTCGTCGGCGTTTGCGGCGGCGCCAACTGCGCTGCCACGCGCGCGGCCAGGCTCAGAACCACAAACCCGGCCCGCCAGCATATTTTCGGCATCAACCTCAAATGGCTCCCTCGAATCGCAATTCTTTGCAGTGGCTGAGTACTGCAACAAGTATCCCGGTTCCCCCATAAGGATTCTCTAAAGGCGAGGGAACCATCGCTGCCGATTTCTCGCTGCATCCCATCAGCGATTTCACCAACGATATTTTTGGAAAATCTTCGGCGAACTATCCGAGGAGAAAGGCGGGAGGCGCGCGGCCGGCATAGGAAAAGCGACTGCCGGCGATGGGCGATGAATCCGAGAATAAAACTTCAACCAGCGCGGCTTGGGGAACCGGCAGCCACAAAGCGCTCACCAAAATCGCCGGAGGCGATTGCAGCCGGTGCGCCGAGCAACTCTTATCGCTGCCCGCCTGCCGCACCGTGCGCTTGCTGCTGGAGGATTCCTCCATCTCGCTGCGCATGGCGTGCAGATCGTCCGTAGCTGAGATCACCGGAAACAGCAGGACTACCGCGCAGCCCAGCGCCAGCAGGCACTGCAACGAACTCACGCGGCGCACGCCGCGCGCAGCGGCGCTGCGCTGCCACAGCCAGCAAGCCGGCAGAGCCAGCAGCAGCCACAAAAGATTGAGCAGCAATTCCATAGACCAAGAGCAAGAAACCAGGCAAGACTAGCTCGGAAGCTAGTTTTTCAGAAAACTCAAATTCAAGTCAACATGACCACAGTACCGACAGCCAAAAAAAGCACAACCGAAATCGCAGACTGAGAACCGAGAACTGAGAACTGCTCTAACTAAGGTCCCACCACGACCTGCAGTGGGGCCGCAGTCTGCATCGTCTGTTTGTAAACCATGTTCCGCTTCGCCACCTCGCCATTCACGTTGACGTAAATCATGTAACCGCCGTGCGGCAAAGATTCGCCAAAGGGCAACGCCATCGCAATCGTCCCTTTCTTCAAAGGAAAATGCTGATACCCAATCTCGGTAGCCCGCCCGTTCTCCGCCACCGCTTTAACGTCAAAGGTCAAATCCAGGTCGTCGACCGTCGTATTTGAAACCTCCACGCTGCCTTCGATGCGATTCACGTTCACGTGCGCCGGAACCTTCCACACCAAAGTGATCGCCTCGACCACCTTGATCGAGTATCCGCGCTGCACCGCCTGCTGCGGCTGTCCGCCGTCCCGCACCGAGATCACAAATTGGAAGTCGCCGGCGCGCTCAGCCTCGCCCCGCAAAACTCCATTCTCCTCGAGCGTCATTCCCGGAGGCAGCGCCCCCTGCTCCACCTTCCAGCGCAGCACCGGCACATAGTTGCCCCGCGCATGTAACGCCACCTGGTAGGGCCCATGCGGATAAGTATTGGGCAACTCATTGGGCTCAATCGCCACAATACTGTCGCTGGCCGGCGCTGTCTGTGTTGGCTGAGGTTGACTCTGAGCGGACATGGCCGGAGCGCACCCCAGCACCAACGGCAGCCAAAAGAGAAGCGCAAAATCCCCAAATTTCATCATCCCGAGAACCCCTCGACCCCGTCACCCACCGTCGGCCCGTGCGATCTGCCAGCAGTACCACGACCCTCTAGTTATTCGCGAAAACATCCACAAGGCCTCGTGTACAAGGAAATCGGCCGGCGGATTATTAAAAATGCGTCTTTTCATGCCACACCTCTATTCTACGCGCCCACGCTCGCGCCCCTTGGATGCAACCCGAAGCCCATCCGCACTCGTCCCACAGTAAGGTTCCGTTCGAATGTAAAAATATGTATACTGCGTCCTCCCACCGCTACTATTTTTCGTGGTTCGGGTTACAAGCAACAGAATTCGTGTGTGCTAACCTCAAAACTAAAGACGGTCAGCCCATGTTCGCTTCTCTTCCAGGGGGAAATATGTCAGTGCGCAACGCAATCGTTCTACTTCTCGCGTTTTCTACGATCCTGTTCTTAGCCGGCTGCGGCAGTAGCTCTCCGAAGACCATCGCGCCGCCGAGTGGCGGATTCAGTAAAGCAAGCCTATCTGGAACCTACGTTTTTTCAACTGCCGGGTCAGACGCCACCACCGGAGACCCTCTGAACATAGTTGGAGCTTTCGTGGCCGATGGCAACGGAAGCGTCAAATCAGGTTCGATTGACGTAGTTGACGTCGGTCTGGGCGTTTCATCCAACCAGGCGATCACGGGAGGCTCTTACAGCATTACTCCCGATGGCCGAGGTGTAGTTCAATTGAATGCCAGCACCGTCCTCGCAAGCGGCCTCGGCTTGGATATAGTTTTGAGTTCGAGCTCTCACGGGCTGGTCACAGAATTTGACGGAGCTGGAACCGGCAGCGGGACCATCGATCTGCAGTCCAGCTCTAGCGCCCTCACTGGTTCATACTCCTTTAATCTTTCCGGCACCGGCTCAACCACCTCGTTCGAGGCCGCTGGCTCGCTCACTCTGGGGGGATCGGGTAATGTCACCGCAGGCCTTGTAGACTTTCTCGATGGTACGAGCGGCACTCTAGATTTGCCGATCGGAGCGACGTCGACTGTGCTTGTCGGCACAGGGACCGCTCCCGGAACTGCTCAATTGGTTACCACCAGCAGAACCATCCCCTTCGATGTCTACGTGATTGATAGCACGCACTTCAAATTGATCGAGACCGATACTCAATTCTTCAGCTCTGGGGACGCCTATGCCGCAGCGACTTCTCTTCCTACATCTGGGACGCTCGCGTTTACGATGACCGGTTTCAACCTCACTACGAGTCCCAACAACCCTCTGGCTCTCGGTGGCTTAATGCCGGTGGGAGCGGGCAGCATCATCGCCGCAGGAGGAGTTGAAGATTTCAATGATGGCGGCAACGTGAATGAGGACACAACTTTTGCTGGCGGCTTTACCGCCCTCACAGGGGGCCGATCAGTTCTGAGCTTGACAGGTTTCGTCAACGGCGCGGCAAATGACATCGCCGGCACTTACTCTTTTGCCGCTTACCCCTTCACTTCAAATGGAGTTAGCGGGTTCGAGCTGTTGGAAATCGACGGCCTCGGAGTTACCTCCGGCGCCGCCTTCATCCAGACCAGCACTACCTTCGCAGCATCGCAGGGCTACGGGCTAAATCTTGGCGGCATAAATGTGACCGGCGGCGCGGGCGCGTATTTTGAGGAGGACGACATCGCCGAGTTTCAAACCACCAGCAGCAGTTACAGCGGCATCGTCGACGTAAACGACGAGGGCATGACCTCTTTCAAGCAGACTCTCGCCGGAAGCTACGCGGCAGCCGGAACCGGCAGGTTTACCGCCACGACGACGAAGTTTTTCAATTTCAACTTCTACCCTGTTGACGCTTCGACTTTTCTGCTGCTTGAAACTGACGCTGGACAGATAGGCGCCGGGATCATCGAATTGCAAAATGCCTCAGGATCCGCGGGGCCGGAGCCGGGCCTGTCCATAGTACGATCAGCAGCGCGAGCGCATGCTGTCTTGCGCCGCAAGTAGTATCAGAGACGCACCACAAAACGGGCGCGGCCTCAATAAGCCGCGCCCTCCATGCCTCTCGTTTGCGGGAAACCGCGCCGCTCAGGGTGTATAGTTCACAATCACCCCGGTCCCGTTTTGCGCCCCCGGAATCCGCCGTGCCGACGATATCGCCGGGGGCATCCCAAGGCAAAAATACCACTTCCGGCTCGCCGCCGTCCGCGCATTTGGGACTCGAAGCAGAATTCGTACAGTATCGTGAGCGATGTCCCTGACAGTTGCCACAGAGCTCCGTGGCGGTTGGTCCCACCGCCAGTGGAGGTTCCATCGAGCACGCTTCGGGGCTCCGTAGGCTCCTGAGTTTTCCGGGCTCTGTCTGACCCACCGGTGAAGCTGTGCAGCAGCGTGTATTCGCCGGAGGTGAAATCGAATCGGAAAACAGTACCCAACCCGTAAGCGCCCCCGTTGATTGAGGTGCCATACAAGAAACTATGCGCAGACTCAGACCCGACCTGTACTATTACGCCGTTCGGGAGCCAGGCGTCGCCGGGGGGACCCCCAACGGATCGACTGCGCAAATCGACACTCGCCCCGCGGCTCCCAGCTCATTAGGAGATCTCGGCGGCTCGCCCTCCAGAAGTGCAATCAATATGAACATAGAGTGTTCTGTGGAAGGAGGATATTTTTGAGCGTAGAGAATTCAACTGCGTGCGCGACCGAGATTCGACTTCCGATTCCGACTCTTTCCAGGCCATTACCCCCAGCCCATTCATGACCTTGGTACCCTTTGTCAAACGCCCGCTCTTCCCGCACAATCAATCGTAAGATCGTGGAACCGAAGTTCGTCCGTCACTGCGGGAGACGACCATTGTTTTTCCAACGCTGTCTTTGCGTTTTCATGCTGGCGCTCGCGAGTGCCTCGCTGGCTGCGGCGCGGGATATCGCCCTAATCTCCAATAAAGCCAACACCGTTCACGCCCTAAGTGTGGCCGAACTGGTAAGAGTCTGCAAGGCCGAGACCAGCCGCTGGCCCGATGGCAAGCCGATCACCTTTGTCATGCGCGCTCCATCGTCGCCCGAAATGCAGGTGGTCCTAGCCAAGGTCTATGGCCTAACGCAGGCCGAGGTCAACACGCTCATCGCCAACTCCAACCGCGGACGCACCACCCATCCCGCCATCGTGATCGCCACCTCCGACGAAGCTCTGGTGGAAAAAGTAGCCAGCCTTCCGGGAGCCATCGGCGTAATCGACGTCTACTCCATCAACAGCAGCGTGTCGGTAATAAAAATTGCCGGCAAACTCCCGCTCGAGCCAGGCTACCTGCTGCATGGAAACTAAGAACATTTAGTAATTTAGTAATTTGAAACCGAACGGTCGAATCGCCCCAGGGTTCTCAAGTCACCCAATTATTAGATTACCCAATTACCAAATCCTAAATTACCTCAGTAACTTTCGAGTACACCCCCTGCGTTTTACCATCGTCCCTGCTGGGCTTCAGAGGGGGAGCAGCACATGGGTGAGCGTTTCACCCCATCAGCGCAGTCCAAGGAACTCGTGCGCGCCAACGATCTGCACCGCGCGCTCGAGCCCGGACCCCTGCCCACATTCATTCCGCCCAGCATTCCCAACCTGGTCGCGCAGCCTTCTCCGCTCAACTGGAATCTCCTGGAGACGACGCCCGGAGTCAGCAATCCCCAGGAAACGCTTGAGGTCCGCCGCCAGTATCTGGAACAGCTTTTTGAAAATTCGTCCGACTCTCTGGTTCTGGTAGACGCCACCTTCCGCGCCCAGTGCGTCAATCGCGAGTTCGAACGCATGTTCGGATATTCCGCATCCCAGGCGCTGGGCCAGCCGGTAGACTCGCTCATTCTTCCCCAAGGCCGCGCCGCCGAATCCGATTGGATCATGCAATGCCTTCAGCGCGGCGAACAGCTTACTCTCGAAACCCAGCGCCGCAGCCGCGATAGCGCCCTGCTCGATGTTTCCATCTCGACCGCACCTCTGATCATCGATGGACGTCCCGCGGCTTACTACGCCATCTATCGCGACATCTCCGACCGCAAGCGCGCCGAAGCTCTCAGCTCTGCGCTCTATCGCATCGCGGAAAAAGCGGGCGCAGCGCAGAATCTCCAGCAATTCTTCGCCGCCATTCACGGCATCGTCGACGAGCTTTTGTGTGCCCGCAACTTTGCCATCGCCATTTACGACTCCGAATCGCAGCTGCTCAGCTACCCTTACTTCGTCGACGAGCAAGAGTCGGCACCAGCGCCCGCAAGATTGGCCTCAGGATTGACCGAGTATGTAATGCGCACCGGCGAACCCCTTCTCTCCACTCCCGAACTCTTGTGCCAATTGCGCCAGAGTGGGGAAGTAGAGAACGGGGGCACTCGTGCGCTGGATTGGCTGGGCATCCCGCTGAAAGTGAATCAGCGCGTCTTCGGCGCGCTCATCGTGAAACGCTATTCCGAAGGCGTGCGCTTCACCGAACGAGACAAGGAAGTTCTCACGCTAATCTCGCAGCAACTCGCGGCCGCCATCGAGCACAAACGGAACGAGCAGGCCCTGCGCCGCTCCGAGGTGCGCTACCGCTCTCTGGTGCAGACTGCGGTCTACGGAATCTACCGCTCCAGCCTCGCGGGCCAGTTTCTCGACGTCAACCCTGCGCTCATCGGAATGCTGGGTTACGACTCCGCACTCGAAGTCCTGGCGCTCGATCCGCAGAAAGATGTTTTCGTCGATCCCGGCGAATACTCGCGCCTGGTCGACGAATTCCGCCGCAACGGCCGCATGGACGGCTTTGAAGTGCGCTGGAAGCGCAAAGACGGCAACGCCATCACCGTCCGCATCAGCGGCCGCGCCGTCGCCGGCGGCGACGAACCCGCCGATGTGCTCGAGGCCATTGCCGAAGACATCACCGAGCGCCGCGTGCTCGAAGATCAATTCCGCCAAGCTCAGAAGATGGAAGCCGTCGGACGCCTCGCCGGCGGTATCGCGCACGACTTCAACAACCTGCTCACCGTGGTCAGCGGCTACACGGAGGTTATGCTCGATCAGCTTCCGCCGGGCAATCCTCTACACGCCAAAGCCGAAGCCATTCAGCAGGCCTCCGACCGCGCCACCACGCTCACGCGCCAGTTGCTCGCCTTCAGCCGCAAACAGATTCTCGAACTCAAGGTGGTCGACGTGAATGCCATCGTCGCCGACATGGAACGCCTGCTGCGCCCGCTCATTGGCGAAGACATCGAGCTGGTCACTCAGCTAGCGGCCTCGGTTGGCTGCACCCGCGCCGATGCCGGCCAGCTCGAGCAGGTCATCATGAACCTGGTGGTCAACGCCAAAGACGCTATGCCCAACGGCGGCAAAATCTGCATCCGCACCGCCAACGTCACGCTCGACGATTCGCACCGGCCGGAAAATACCTTCATCAAGCACGGCGCCTACATCATGATTCAGGTCAGCGACACCGGCCAGGGCATGGATCGCGAAACCCAGGCGCGCATCTTCGAACCTTTCTTCACCACGAAAGAGAAAGGCAAAGGCACCGGCCTGGGCCTATCGACGGTTTATGGAATCATCAAGCAGAGTGGAGGCTACGTTTTCGTGCAGAGCGAACTGGGCCGCGGAACGGTCTTTACCATTTATTTCCCGCGCGTCGATGAACCCTCCGAACCGCTCGGCGCCAGCCAGGTTGCGCTGGCCTCTGCGGGAGGCTCGGAAACGGTGCTGCTGGTCGAAGACGAAGATTCCGTCCGCCAATTAGTGCGCGAGACTTTAGAGTCCCGCGGCTATCGCGTGCTCGAAGCCGAAAACGGCAACGCGGGACTTGCCCTGGCCGCCAGCCATGCCGACACGATCCACCTGGTCATCACCGACGTAGTCATGCCCGGCCTGAGCGGCCATGAACTGGTTCAGCAACTTGTAGCGGTTCGCCCCAGCATCAAAACTCTCTATCTGTCGGGCTATGCGCAGGACGCATTCCCCACTCCACTCACCACCGACAGCCAGAAAACCTTCCTGCAAAAACCCTTCACCCTGCAAAGCCTAGCCCGAAAAGTCCGCGAAATCCTGGGCCCGCCCGCGAGAGGTTGAACCAGCGCATGAGAATAGCCCGGTGATCTCCGCGCGGCCATTCTCCGCGACCTGCGAGCCAAGCTTCTAAAACGTAACCGACGCAATTGAAGTAGCCGCCGCATTCGCCGCCAACGGAAAATCTCCCAGCGACTTCAGCTTCCCCTTCGCCGAAGCCTGAAAAATTCCCATGGAAGGCGTACCTCTGCTGCTGAAGTCTCCGGTAAACAGCAAAGTCCCCGCAGGATTCAGGGCTATTTGGGAAGGCTCGTCGGTCAGTTTTTCGCCATCGTCCACCAAACCGTTGAACGAGAGCGTCGCGCTCTCCGGAATCACGTTCAGCGTAACCGCGAGGGAAAATAGTTGGTCGGTGAAATACAAACGTTCTCCGTTGGGATTCAGATGCATGCAATTGCTGCCGCCCGGGATGAATACAGGCTCATCGATCCCGTTGAACACATGGTTCGCGATAAACTTCAACTTTGCACCCGCGCCAATCTCGATCACCTGCACGGCCGCCGCCCCGCCCTCGCCGCCATCGCCCACATAAATAAACTTGCTCTGCGCATCGATCGCCACGCCATCGGCCGCCGCATCCGTGCCCACGGTCGAAGCCAGCTTCGCCTTCCCAGAAGAAGGGCTAAGAACGAAGGACGCCACCTGCTTGCCCACATTGGGCTGCGTGGTAATCAGTATCTTCCCGTTCGGCGCAATCGCCAGGGTCGAGGCCGCCGCAATCAGACTCAGGGTCTGCAGCGGGCCGCCCAGGCTACCATCGGAGTTAATAACGAACACGGCCAGTGTTGCTGCTCGCCCGCCGTTGCTGGCGTAGAGAAACTTCCCGTTCGGAGAAATGGCGATCCCCAGCCCAAACAGGCTGTTGCCGCCGGAAGGAAAATTGGCCACAAAAGTCAGCGCGCAATTCGAGGAATTAATGTCGAACAGCGCAATATCGCTGGTCGCGCTGTCGGAGGCGTAAAGGTGAGTCGTGCCCGGCGCAATCGCAATCAGCGGCGTCCCGAAAAATGTCGGATCATTGGTCGGCGAACCGTTCCCGCCCGTCGCCACCGGTCCCACATGCACTGCCGATGTCCCGCTGACCATGTACCCTTCGACCGTGTTAACGCTCGGAAAGTTGTCATTTACAAATGCGCAGGTGGCTTGCCCCTCCGCCATCGTGGCGAACATCAGGACGAACAACACGAACGCCGGAAGCGTCCCTCCCAACACTCGATTGCTCAAGAGTCCGGTCTGCGATAACACCAGGGATTTCCGAAGCTGGATTGGTTTTGTCATGGGGCATCTCCTCATGGATGGGCGGTGGTTTGCCGCCTCGGCTTATGTTTCGCCGCAAACTTATAACGGAAACCGCTGGCAGGCTGTCACCGAATTGTAAAAACGAAGTTAATTATGGATGCCCGAAGCAAGCCGAGAATCGTGAGGGCACGGGCGCCTCAGCTTGCCCTGTGCTGGTCGAAGGGGCTGGCCCGCGAGCGCTGCGGGCCGCACCCAGCACAAATCTCCTTGCCGCAACTGGGGCTCCGCCTCGGCGGCCATCGAACAAGCCTGAATCTGTACCCCCGCTCTCGTCATCAGTACAATAAGAACTCTGGAGGAAAAATTCATGGCTTACGAACTACCGCCCCTGCCTTATGACTACGCAGCTCTCGAGCCCGTCATCGACAAGCAAACGATGACCTTGCACCACGACATGCACCACGGTGCCTACGTTAAGAATCTCAACGCTGCCATCGAAAAACATCCCGAACTAGCCGGCAAATCCGCCGAAGAATTAATTAAAGATCTAAATTCCATTCCCGAAGACATTCGCGCCGCAGTGCGCAACAACGGCGGCGGCCACGTCAACCACACCATGTTCTGGAAGATCATGAAGCCCAAGGGCGGCGGCGACCCCAGCGGCCCCATCGCGCAAGTCATCACCAAAACTTTCGGCAACTTCAAAGATTTCCAGGCCAAGTTCAACGATGCCGGCGTCAAGCAATTCGGCTCCGGCTGGGTCTGGCTGGCGGGCAAGCCCGGCGGCGAAGTGCACGTCATGAGCACGCCCAACCAAGACAGCCCGATTACGCAAGGCCATTTCCCCATCTTTGGCAACGACGTTTGGGAGCACGCCTACTACCTGAAGTACAACAATCGCCGTCCCGAATATTTAACCGCCTGGTGGAACGTGATCAACTGGGACGAAGTCAACGCCCGTTACGAAGCCTTCAAGAGCGGAAAAGCGGTACACGAGCCAGCCCTGGCCCATCGTTAAAGAGGGGAGCGGCAACCACCACCAGGACACAGCAAGACCACTGTGGAGATAGCAAGAACCATGTGGAGCCGCCTCGGCTGTCCCGTCAGCGAAGCGAGCGACGAGATATAAGCTTATAAGCTCGAAATGAACGAGAGCAGATAAAGCCCGACCACGTCGGGCTTTTATTCATCCCGCCAAAACCATCGACTTTCAGGTCGATTCCAGCAAGACTACGCCGCAGCAGTTTCCACGTAATCCGCCGGCTGATCCTCAAACTCCTCGCGACAATCCGCGGAACAGAAGTAATATTTCTTCCCCGCAAACTGCGTCTGGAATTCCGCGCTCTCCTCGTCCACTCTCATTCCACAAACCGGGTCATTCGTCATGCTTCCTCCAGGGTGGGGAATTTTTAATACTCCTGCCTCACCCAGGAATGCCAGCAAGGAGACTTCCATTCCCCTTGCTGCGCATGTGCCTGACGAATCTGATAATTTGCAACCACTGGATTTCCGACTTCCCTCAAAGCCGGGAAGATTTTTCCGTTTCCGCTACGTTCGTACTCACCGAAGCTATTCCTGTTTATTTCGCTTAAACGCTTAAGCCTCAAGGAACCGCGCGAGCCCAGTGCACGTATCAAATTCAGAGACCCAATGCGCCTCACGAGATCATCCCGACGCCTCATCCTTTTCCTGAGCCTCTACTTGGTTTTCTGCGGGATCGCCGGTACCTTCCTCGCGGAATCGACCCTACATCCCGCCCGCCGCCCGCTACGGCCCGGTGCTGAGGCCGCGATGCGTGAGATCGCCGACAATCTTGATTCCAACCTCAGCCACGTTTCCGTCACCGCCCCCGACGCAACCGTCCTCCGCGCTTGGCAGATTCGCCCGCATCGCAATAATGCCGACGCCGTCATTCTCCTTCATGGCCTCGGCGATAATCGCTTCGGCATGACGGGCCCGGCGCAACTTCTCCTGGCGCACGGTTTCACCGTGTTGCTGCCCGACGCCCGCGCCCACGGCGCAAGCGGTGGCAATCTTGCCGCCTACGGCCTAATCGAACGCAATGACATTCACGAGTGGTTCAACTTCATGGTCGCTCGCGATCACCCTCGCTGCATCTTCGGGCTCGGCGAGTCCATGGGCGCAGCCGAACTTCTCCAGTCTCTGGCCGTCGAGCCACGCTTCTGTGCCGTGGCCGCCGAGTCCTCATTCTCCAGTTTTCGCGAGATCGCCTATGACCGAATGGGCCAACCGTTGAACCTGGGGCCGTGGTTCGGACAAACGATTTCCCGCCCCGTCGTTGAATTCGCCTTCCTCTACGCCCGCCTGAAGTATCGACTCGATATGCAACAAGTCTCGCCAGAAAATGCAGTCGCAGCGACTGCAGTTCCAGTCCTCCTCATTCACGGAGAGATCGATAGCAACATTCCGCTGCGTCATTCTCTCCGCATCCAGGCCCGCAATTCCTCAGCGGTTCTCTGGGAAGTCCCCAACGCCGACCACTGCGGCGCGATCTCCGTCGCCCCGCAACAATTCGAGCAAAAACTAATTGCGCACTTTGTGCCGCACCCAAATCAAGAACTCGCCACTGAACACTGAACACTAAACACTAAACACTGACCGCCTCTCTGCATTTCCTGTGCAAGCTCTGTGCACAACCCGCATCCCCGCCCTCGCCGTTTTTTCTGCGAGCACTCCCTTGCAGGGCGAAGCCGCGCCCTGCAAGCGGCTTCGCGCCACATCTCTGCCAAGCTCCTCCATCCGAGTCGCTCGGGAAAAATTCTCAACCAGCATTTTCCTCAACTGCACCAAAAATATTGGATTGACCTCGCGCCCTTTCGCTCGTACATTCGATTTCGCTCGCTCACAAAAAACTCGGGTCGAAGATGGTAACCGGCCGGAGACTTTAAAAATCGATCGCCGCCAACCATCGGCCATCCGACATCAGTTCCTAACACCAATCCAAATCCGCAAGGGGCATTCGGTCATTACAAAGTCGTCACGAGGGCACAGGGTTACCCTGCGAACCTCACTGCCCCCCGTGTTTAAGGTCTTTAACCGGTTGGAAACGTATGAAAGCCACGAGCCCATGGATCACCTACCGCACCCGCTTCCTCGTCAAAGCCAAACAACTCGGCTCATCCCTAATCTTCACCGACTCGCTTGGCCGTCAGCACTCGGGCCGCAAGGGCGATTACTTGGTCGAATCCTCCGACGGCGTTCTGCGCATCGCCCCCCAGCAGATCTTCGAGGATATCTACGTACCCTTGCTCTCCGACCCGTACAGCGCACACGTCTTATGTGGGGACAGCCGCCCTCGGCTGTCCGGCGGCCCCGGGGTATCGACCCGCGGCGAAACTCGGGAGCCTCACGAGATCTCGCCGCTGAAGCCAACGCTGCAGACCGAAACTTCCCCGCGGCCCGAAATGCCGGCCACGGTCCCGCTGCCCCATCACCTAACCCGCAAGTCTCCCCAGCCTCACCGCGACCGTCGCCAATCCGTAATGGGAAACGCAAAAGCGGAACGGGCATTTTAGTTGGACAGATTAGCCAAGACCTGTGTGGGACGGTCGCTCATGTGAAACAGCCGCCCCCGGCTGTCCGGCGGCCCGGGTATCGGGCTAGCCGATCATCGCAAAATGCCTTCATAACCTTTCATAAAACCCGAAAACCGACGCCGCACCGGCCCTCCATCAGCCTTTGGGAATGCAGCATGAATTCCCCTTGTGGAAAATCCGAACTCGACCCCGGCATCAAGCCCGTCATTGTTGAAGATACAACCTATTGTGTTTATCTCTTGACAGCTACAATAAGCGGGAGTAACTTTGCAATCCCATAGCCCCTTTTTCAAAAGCCGGTTTCGCGGGAACGGAGCCTGCTTTTCAAAGGGAAGCACGGAAGCCAAACCGAAACCAAGCTGGGAGCGGCGCACGGCCAGAGGTGACCGCCGCCGCTCCCGTAAACGTAAACCAAGGTTAAGCCAGTGCGGTGACCGTACCCCCGGACCCTCCCCCGGGAGCTAATTCAGGCCGACGCAGAGACTTCGGGCGTAGGCATCGTTTGCGCTTAGGGGCTATAGCCCGAAGGCCGGCCGGAATACGAAAGCCCGGCACGGCAGTACCGGGTCGAAGTTGAATGGTTGATCCAGTCCCGAAGGGACGGCACGGATTCTCACGGCCAATTTTCAACCGGTTTGTACAGAATTAAGGAGCCCAACATGGAAACCCTAACCCGTCTGGTCACCGACTCCTTGGCCCGCCACGGCTTCGACCGGCCGCCGGACCCGCGCCGCCTGCAATGGTCGCGATGGTCCCGCTGTGATTCCCCTGACAGCCTGCTCGTAGTCCCCAGCAAGCCCGGCATCTTCGCCCTGGCCGAAGAAGTCATGAGTTTGGGCGCCAGCAGTGATCATGGAGAGACAGCCGCCCTCGGCTGTCCCGAGCGCAGCTCGGTGGTTTTAGCCGCTGAGGCCCCGGCCCGCCGCATGCTGGCCGTCCTGCAATTCGCCGAAGACGACGATATGGCCTTCGTCCTCGACCGCATGTTCACCAAGGCGAATCCCCTGCGCGCCCGCCTCGCCACCGGAGGCTGCTTCCTGCGCTTCGTGGTGATCGAAGACCAGGGCCAGCGCCGGAGCATCTGCAGCGCCCTGAATCAATGGCTGCTCTCCGCGGCGGAGAAAGCTTCCCCCATGGCTGGCTTTTCGTCCTCGATGGAGGTAAATACCGATACTTTCGCCGCCTCCAATCCGGATCACGGAGCCAACAAGAATCTTCACTGTCCTAAACCCATCCCCTCCGGCTTCTGACCTGGTGGGACCTGGGATTTGAAAACGGTGGAGCAGGCCTTCGGGCCTGCGTCAAGGGCCGGTATTTACATTGGGATTTGGCCACTAGGTAAGAAAAGATCGCTTTGACTGATAAGGCGACCGAACCAAACACGCTCTTTGAAACACATGTAGCAGCCGAACAATTTCCGGTTCGGATGAGTCCCCACCCCGCCCACCCCCATGGACGCCGAATCGGGACCTGTTGAAAAGAATCTAACTATTAATGGAGAAATCGATGCCTGAGCTCAAAACCACCACCCCAGCGGCCACCCCCGCAATCCCCGTCATGCCCAATAAGAGGACCGCCCCAGGTCTCTCCTTCCGCCGCTTCTTCACCAAGCCCGGCGTCTCCCCCTACGACGAACTCGAGTGGGACCTCCGCCTGGCGCAGATCACCGACGCTCAAGGCAACGTGATCTTCGAACAGAAAGACGTCGAGGTCCCCAAAGACTGGTCCATGACCGCCACCAACATCGTGGCCAGCAAATACCTGCACGGCAAAGTAGGCACGCCCGAGCGCGAGAGCGGAGTTCGCCAACTGGTAACCCGCGTCGCCGAAACCATCCGCAACTGGGGATTAGACCAAGGCTATTTCAAAACGCCGGAAGATGGCGCAACCTTCCACGACGAGCTAGTCCACATCCTCGTTCGCCAATACGCTGCCTTCAACTCGCCGGTCTGGTTCAACGTAGGCTGCGACCGCATCGAGCCCAATTCCGACGCCCGCAACTGGCACTGGAATCCCAGAACGCAACAGGTCGAATTCGGCGTCACCGGCTACAGCAAGCCGCAATGCTCCGCGTGCTTCATCAACTCGGTAAAAGACTCGCTCGATTCCATCCTGACTCTGGCCAAGACCGAAGGCATGCTCTTCAAGTGGGGCAGCGGCACCGGCTCGAATCTCTCCCCGCTGCGCAGTTCCACCGAAGGCTTGAGCGGCGGAGGCACGGCCAGCGGCCCGCTCAGCTTCATGAAAGGCTTTGACGCCTTCGCCGGCGTAATCAAGTCTGGAGGCAAGACTCGCCGCGCCGCCAAAATGGTCATCCTCAACGTAGACCATCCCGACATCGTCGATTTCATCGAGTGCAAACAAAAAGAAGAAGCCAAAGCCCACGCGCTGGTCTCGATGGGATACGACGGCTCCCATCCCGACTCCGACGCCTACTCTTCCATCTTCTTCCAGAACGCCAACAACAGCGTCCGCGTAACCGACGACTTCATGTACGCCGTGATGCGCGACACCGACTTCTCCACCAAGAAAGTGCAGGACGGAAGCGTCATGCACACCCACAAAGCCAAAGAATTGATGCGCAAGATCGCCGAAGCCACCTGGCACTGCGGCGACCCCGGCATGCAATACGACACCACGGTCAACCGCTGGCACACCTCGAAAAACACGGCGCGGATCAATGCCTCGAACCCGTGCAGCGAATACATGTTCCTGGACGATTCGGCGTGCAATCTAGCCAGCCTGAATTTGCTGAAGTTCGCGCCGAACGGCACCTTCGACGTGGAAGCTTACCGCCACGCGGTAGATATCCTGATTACCGCGCAGGAAATCCTGGTCGATAACGCGGGCTATCCCACAGAAATGATCATGCGCAACTCGCATGACTACCGCCCGCTAGGCTTGGGCTACGCGAATCTAGGCGCATTATTGATGGCCGCAGGCCTGCCCTACGACTCCGCCGCCGGCCGCGACTACGCCGCCTGCGTAACCGCCATCATGTGCGGCGAAGCCTACCTGCAATCGAGCAAGATAGCCGAACAATGCGAACCGTTGTCTCCAGCCACGGAAGCGACAAAGAAAAACTTAGCGGAAACAAACCTAGGAGCGGGCATAGGCAATACGGATAGAAACAGCACAAGCCACGTGGGGACAGCCGCCTCGGCTGTCCAGTCGATGCCAAGCGAGGCGCCTTCTGCACAGACCATGCCCGGCGGAGCCTGCCCCGGCTGGTACATAAACCGCGAACCCTTCCTCGACGTAATCCGCATGCACCGAGCCAGCGTGAACAACATCAACAAAAACAACGTCCCCACGCCACTCTACGAATCCAGCAAGCAATGCTGGGACGAAGCCCTGGCCCACGGCGAAAAGCACGGCTACCGCAACAGTCAGGTAACAGTTTTGGCTCCGACGGGAACAATCGGATTCATGATGGACTGTGACACAACCGGTGTGGAGCCTGACTTGGCGCTGGTGAAATACAAAAAACTGGTCGGCGGAGGCATGATTAAGATCGTCAATCAGACCGTGCCCACGGCGCTGTTTAAGCTGGGTTACGATCACGAGCAGGCGAATGCGATCGTCAGCTACATCGACGCCACCGGTACGATCGAAGGCGCGCCGCATATTAAAGACGATCACCTCGCCGTCTTCGATTGCTCGTTCAAGCCGGCTAAGGGCACTCGATCAATCGCTTACATGGGCCATTTGCGCATGATGGCGGCGGCGCAGCCGTTTATCTCCGGAGCTATATCGAAGACCGTCAATCTTCCCGAGAACGCATCGCTGGAAGACATCATGGAAGCTTACCTGCAGGCCTGGAAGCTTGGCCTGAAGGCGGTCGCGGTGTATCGCGACGGCTGCAAGAAGTCGCAACCGCTCTCGGCGGCCGGTACCAAGACCGCTAATTCTTCGAAAGACGACCCGCGGCCGGGGGCGGCCGCCCCACACGAAGAAGACAACCTCAACGCGCCTCCGCGCGCGGTCCGGCACAAGCTGCAGGAAGAGCGCGCCTCGATCACGCACAAGTTCAACATTGGAGGCCACGAGGGTTACATCACCGTCGGCCTCTATCCCAACGGCGAGCCGGGCGAACTCTTCATCACCATGGCCAAGGAAGGCTCCACGGTCAGCGGGCTGATGGATAGCTTTGCGCTGGCGGTCTCCATTTCACTGCAGCACGGCGTGCCGCTGAAGCTGTTCTGCGAAAAGTTCGCCCACACGCGCTTCGAGCCCAGTGGCTGGAGCGGCAATCCCGACATCGGATTCGCCAAGTCAATCATGGACTACATCTTCCGCTGGCTGCAGCTACGCTTCCTAACCGGCCAGCAACAGTTCCTGTTCGAGAACTTCCGCCTGCGGACCTCCCCCGCCGGATCTCAGACGGAAGATGCGGTTTCCGGCGTGCACACGGAGGCCGGAAGCCGGGAGCCGGGTATCGGGTCGGTGCACGCCGCAGACGCGCTCTCCGGCATCATCGACCTGGGCGACGCTCCCACCTGCAGCTTCTGCGGCAGCATCATGACGCGGAATGGGTCGTGTTACCGCTGCGGGAGTTGCGGCAGCACGAGCGGGTGCAGCTGAATCGAAAGTGGGATTGAGCCTCAAGGATTGCACGTTGTGATGACTTACGCCTAGATCGGCCTAAGGAAACCCTTCGCCTTGCGCGTGGTAACGACTGCCCTTCCCGGCGTGCCGCCCCCAATCCCCAAGGACCCTCCGCAAGTGCGCGAAGGATGGGGCATCTGGCGGTTAGCCAATGAGGATTGGGCCGGGGTCGCGGGTGGCTCCTCTTGTCCCCTTTGCCAGCGAAGCATATTCCCTTGTCGAGCGTTGAGGGAAGCGATGTTGTTATGCACGTTGATGCCTTAGATTTTCAAGGACGAGGAGAGTCGCGCCAGACACAGCGAAACACTGGAGGCTTGAGGTTACAAAATTCATCTTAGCCGCCGCGACCGCGCTGTTGGGGGTCATGGGCGTATTGAAGGTCTCGATCGGGTCGATACCTCTGGCCTTCGGGGTCATCTATCTAGGGTGGTTTGGCCGTTTCACGAAGATATATGTCAGTCGGTTTGACGATCACGCGAAACGTGCTCGCAAACTGAAGACAGAGATTGACGCCGCGGTTGGAGGAAAAGCAAAGGCGATCCTGAAGGAATATCCAATCGATCCGTCTGTGGGGAGCGTCCGTGACTTCTGGAATCATCTGCACACAGCTCTGATGTTCTTTGGAGCCATATGCCTGCTATGGATTCTGGCGACGTGGGGCATATCCCATCTCTGTCGCTGACCCCCTTCCGGTTCCTGTGGGCACGCGGCGCGACTGAAGTCGACCCCTCCCGGTTGTTGCGCTCCAAATCCCCAGAGCGATGGAGTCGCGGAATCTTCGCAAAGTGTGCGAAGTAGGGCACCCTCGGTCGTGGTGGCGGCGGCTTACAGCAGGCTCCTTAACCGGGCTCTCTGCCTTATGCGGAATGACAAGATGTCTTGGCTCGCGGCAGGGTGCGCGAGTGCAAGCGAAAATCTCCACTGGGGGTGGGGCATCTGCCTTTTCTTGTAACGTTTTGCGCGCTGGCTTCACCATCCTAGATAAGAGAGGAGCGTGTGGGATGGCAACTGGTCTGGATCAGCTCAAGCATATCGTCGTTTTGATGATGGAGAACCGGTCGTTTGACCACATGCTGGGGTCGCTGACGGCGGTGAATCCGCAGATTGATGGGATCACGGATCAATTGAGCAATCCCGATACGACGGGGGCGGTGGTGAAGCCGCAGCCGCTGGCGGAGTTCCAGGGGCAACTCGATCCCGACCCAGACCATCATTTTCCGGCGGTGGATTTGCAGATTTTTGGCGGGAACACGAGCCCGGGGCGCGTGCCGAATATGCAGGGGTTCGTGAAGAGTTATTTCAACCAGCAGGAAGATGTGGCGCACTCGCAGAAGATCATGTACTACTTCGCCCAGAAGCAGTTGCCGGTGCTGAGCACGCTGGCGCTGGAGTTTGCCGTGTTCAACCGCTGGTTCGCTTCGATTCCGGGGCCGACGATCTGCAACCGGGCCTTCGCGCACTATGGAACTTCCTTTGGCCAGGTCGGGATGGACGTTTTTTATGTGAAGGAGCCGTACAAGAGTATTTATGACCGGATGATTGCGGCCGGGCGCACGGCGAAAATTTATTACTACGACACCAGCAGTTCCACCATGGAGGTGGTGAACCTGCTGCAGAACGAGCCCAAGCTCTTTGCTACGTATCCGCAGTTCTTGTCGGATTGTGCCAACGGGAGCCTGCCGGATTATTCCTTCGTCGAGCCGAACTATAGCGATCACGATACGGACGATGGGGAGGAAGTGGCGAGCGATCAGCATCCGGATCACAACGTGCAGGCGGGCGAGGCGTTCATCGCGTCGATTTATAACGCGATCAAGCAGAATGCGGGTTTGTGGGCGAGCACGGCGCTGCTGGTGGTGTATGACGAGCATGGTGGAATCTACGATCACGTGGCGCCGCCAAATTGTTCGCCGAATACGCCGGACGGGTTTGCGGCTTCGGCCAACGATACCGGTATGGGGATGCCGTTTGCCTTTGACCGGCTCGGAGTGCGGGTTCCGGCGATTCTGATTTCGCCCTGGGTTCCGAAAGGGTCGGTGGTGGATGGGCGCACGTTTGAGCACGCTTCGATTCCGGCGACGGTGACCAAGTTTTTCTTGGGAAGCTATGCGCAGCGCACGGCGCGGGAGGCGGCGGCGGATACGTTTGTCGATTTGCTGTCGCTCGATGGGATGCGGCAGGATTGCCCGGATTTTGGGTAGGAAGCTTTGCGGCGATCGCGCGTCTTCGCCGCCGATGAAGAGGTCGCTATGACGAAAATAATGTTGCCGCCGGTGCCGACGGATGCAGCCAGGAAAGGTCGTCCCGTCAATGCGCTGCTGAAGTCGCAGATTCTGCATTTGCACGAAGCCGAGCGCAGGCTCCCGCTGCGGCACCACACCGACATCTACATTAATGCGATCAAGACGGAGGGCGAAGCGGCCGAGTACATCCGCGCGGTGACGGAGGCGATCCACGATGCGCATGCGGCCGCGGAGGCGAGGCGCGCAACGCCCGCGGCGAAGAGAAAGAGTGGAATCGACATCGCAGCGGTGGCGGACGACAAGGCAGTGCATAAGCCGAAGGGTAGTGGCAAGAAAAGTAGTGGCAAGAAAAAAGGAACGAGCTAGGGTTCTCGAGGCGTTCAGTAACCGGGCTGTGCCCAGTGGATAGCCGAGGGCGGCTGTTCCCCATAGCCCTACGGCGGGAGGACTTATGCGCTGGAGTTGGCTGCTGATTCTGGGATTGGCGGGAACCCTCGCGGCAGCGCAGGAGACCAACCTGGAGTCGGATTTTCGGGGCGAGCACAAACGCGTAAGCGAGGCATGCGGGGCTTTCAGTTTTAAGAGTGTCCCGGGATGCGCGTACGAATTATTCACCGACCATCCTCTGCACATCGCGGCGGGAAGCATGCCGGCGCAGAACGGATTTGCTCTGGGCGCCGCCTTCGTTGATGCCAAGAACCCGGGAAACTGGCGGCTGAGTTGGGACCTGGACGCGGTTGGCTCTAGCAATGGTTCGTGGCGGGCGGGCGGGTATATGAAAATTATCCACACGCCCAATCAAGCAATTAAGATTGACATGCCGGTAATGCCGCAGCCGGGCGAGAGCGCTCCGCCGAAAAAGCCGGTCAAAAAGCACAAGATCGATCTGACCCATCCGGATACGGTTTTCAACCTCTACGCGCAGTCGATCTCTTTGAACAAACTCTATTTCTTTGGGCTGGGCAACGATTCCGGGCTGGCGGGGGAATCGGTATTTGCAATGACGCAGACCACCGTGGGTGCGAATGCGGTCAAGCCGGTCTACGAGTGGGATGCGATCACGAAGCTGAAGCTTGCTTTTTTGGCCGAAGTGAATGGAAGGTTTGTGAACGTCCGAGGCGATAACGGGCAGTCCACGCCTTCGATTGAAACGCTCTATACGAATGCGACTGCGCCCGGCTTGCGCAGCCAGCCTGGTTTCGTGCAGCTCGGGGAGGGGTTTCGCGTCGATCCGGTTTTGTTTAAGGATCATTTCGAGTTGAATTACGGGGGGAATTTTCAGGAGTTCTTCGCCCCTTCAAGCTCGATGAATTCCTTCCTGCGCTGGACGGCCGACCTGAACCACACCTACTACTTGTATGGCTACACCAGGGCAAAGCGGGTGAACACGGATGCGAGTGGGCCGGACGAATGCACGGCCAATGGCGCTGCGAGTGACGCGAAGTGCCCAAAGGTTCCACTCACGCCCAATCTGAGTGGTTTCATCACCGCCAGACTTTTGGTTTCGGAGTCGATTAACTCGGCGACCAGCGCCGTGCCGTTTTATTTTCAGCAGACGCTGGGCGGAGCCGATATCGACGGAAACATGTCTCTCGGCAGTTATCAGGACTACAGGTTTCGCGCGCCCAACCTTCTGTTGCTGCAGCAAAGCTTCGAGCACTCGCTCTGGGGTCCGTTTGGCTTCAAGTTCATGACGGACGAGGGGCGGGTAGCACTCACCCGCGGCGATCTAGGGTTTTCTCATCTCAGGCACAGCTTTGCGGCAGGGCTTACGCTGCGGGCCGGCGGCTTCCCCATGGTTTCATTAATGTTTGCTTGGGGCGGACCGGAGGGACATCACAACATCTTCAACATGAATAGCTCGCTCCTCGGAGGGTCGGCGCGGCCGCTGCTGGATTAGGACGCGCACGGGCGTTCCCTCAGCCGCTCAAAGGCGCAGTTGTTTTGGCCGAGAACGGCGCCGCTGAAGCCGCCCCTTCGAAACAACGTCTTCGAATCTGAATCTCGGCCTCGAATCCGAGTCTATTGTTGCGGGGCGAAGTAGCCCTTGCGGGCGCGGACTTGCATATCTTTTTTTAGGGCCGAGATTTCTATGCTGCGGTAGCGGCCGTCGGCGTCGAAGTCGGCGGGTTTGTAGGAGACCACGTACTGGCTGCGGAGTTCGTCTTCGATGGCGGCGAAGGAGTGGGTGATGTCCTTCACCTTGAAGGGGAAGAAGGCGCGGCCGCCGGTGGCTGCGGCTAGCTGTTCGAGAACTTTGTCGCCGCGCAGGATCAGGCCGCTATCGTCGGTCGAGATGGCGTAAATGATGACCTCGGCTCGCTGCGCCATTTCGATCGCCTGGGCCTTGGTCACGTCGCTCTGATTGTCTTCCCCGTCGCTCAAGATAATGATGGCCTTGCGGACCGGGTGCTCGCTGCGATCTTTCAGCAGCTTCTCGCGGCAGATTTTATAGACTGCGTCGTAGAGCGCGGTGCCGCCGCCGTCGCGCAGGCTGTGCACTCCGGTGGAGAGCAGTTGCACATTGTCGGTGAAGTCCTGCGACATCTGCGTCTGGGTGTTGAAGCCAACCACGAAGGCCTTGTCGAAGCCGGCGCGAATGGAGTGCTGCAGAAAACTGATGGCGGCGTTCTGCTCGAAATCGAAGCGTCCGTGGACGGATCCGCTTACGTCGATGAGCAAGCCGAGGTGCAGGGGCAGATCGGTTTCGCGGCGGAAGTTGAGAATGGATTGCGGCGGCTTATGATCGTCGAGGATCGAGAAATCTTTTTGGCTCAGGTCGCGGACAAATTTGCCGTGCTTGTCGGTGGCGATGAAGAGCACGTTCACTTCGTCGACGCGCTTGTGGATGGTGAAGCCCGCCTGGGGATCGTCTTCGACCGGGGGATTGCTGTAGGCGTTAAGGGTGGCCGAGCTCAGGGTCGGGTCCGACTGCGCGCACAGCGGCGAGACCCACACCGCCGCTAGGATTGCGGCGAGAGCCGCGACTAGCAGCCCATCCATTGAGCGCGTGTACTTCATGCCGGAACCATCCAAAATTTTCACTCTCACCCATGGCCAGAGGGTACTCCAATCCCTTAGATGCACGCTGGGTGCCGAAAGACGGGTGGCCTGTTCCATCAATCCTCAGTTGACTTTAGGTGGGGCGGGGCGGAGTGCCAAGTTACAAAAGGAGCACCCAAATGGTCATAGCACTGACAAGCGGTTTACGAGTGCGGCAACCCTGGGCCGCATTTCGGAACCTCGGCGCATGAGTAAGGTTTAAGATGGGGTCGCTCGGCCGACATATGAGGAGTAAGGGGAGGAACGTGAACCGATGACAGCGAAGAAGATTGCAGCCTGGATTCTCGCCTTGTGCCTGGGGGCGCCGGGATGCGCGGCTTTTGCCGCGAACGACGATAAAGAAGAAGATCGAGTCCACGACGCCGGAGTGGTGCTGAAAGAAATTCTTAATATTCCCGACGACATCCCCCAGGACCTGCTGGACAAGGCCGAATGCCTGATAATTCTGCCCTCGGTGAAGAAGGGAGCGTTCGGGGTGGGAGGCAGCTACGGCCGCGGCGTGATGCTTTGCCGCAGTGGCGCTCACTATACCGGGCCGTGGGGTCCGCCGGCTTTGTATGCGCTGGAGGGTGTTAGCATCGGATTTCAATTGGGCGGGCAGGCCACGGATTTTGTTTTGCTGGTGATGAATCCCCAGGGAGCGCGCTCGCTGCTCTCGAGCAAGGTGAAGCTGGGCGCGGACGCTTCGGCGGCCGCCGGTCCCAAGGGGCGCACGGCGGAGGGCGCGACCGACGTGGTGATGAGCGCCGAGATCCTTTCCTACTCGCGCAACAAAGGATTGTTTGCCGGAATTTCTCTGGAAGGTTCGACGCTCCGCTCCGACGGCAACGCCAATGAAAAACTCTATGGGCGAAGGTTGACCGCGAAAGAAATTATCGTGGAGCACAAAGTCGCGGTTCCGGAGTGCGCGAAAGAGTTAGTCGCTCTGCTCGATAAGAAATCGCCGAGGAATTTGTCGGATCCGAAGTCGTTGGAATAATACCCGTGACTGCTAACCGCGTACCCGCACGTCCTCCAGTTCGTTGCGCTTGGGCGCAGAGTGAAGCGATGATTCGCTATCACGATGAAGAGTGGGGCGTGCCGGTGCATGACGATCGCACGCTTTTTGAGTTCCTGATTCTGGAAGGCGCGCAGGCGGGGTTGAGCTGGGAGACGATTCTCAACAAGCGCGAGAACTACCGGGCCGCGTTCGACGGCTTCGAGATCGAGCGCGTGGCCCGCTACGATCAGAGCAAGCTGGCGCAGTTGCTCAAAAATCCCGGGATCGTTCGCAACCGGTTGAAAATTGCCGCGGCGGTGAAGAATGCACAGGCATTGGTTCGCGTGCAGAAAGAGTTCGGCAGTTTTGACGACTACATCTGGCGATTCATTGGCGGAAGGCCGCGGGCGAATGCGTGGAAGTCGCGGCAGCGGGTTCCGGCGCGCAGCGCCGAATCTGACGCCATGAGCAAAGACTTGAAGAAGCGCGGATTCAGTTTCGTGGGGTCCACCATTTGTTATGCGTTCATGCAGGCGGTGGGGATGGTGAACGATCACATCGTAACCTGCTTTCGGTTTGGGCAGCAGCGGCCGCCCCAGCGGAGCAAGACGACAGCAAAATCCGAGCTGTGAGTCCGGCCCATGGGAAGCCTCGCTTTTTAAAAACAAGCCGGAGGGAGGTTTCCATCTCCCGCTGAACGGCGTGCTGTCCTAAGCTCGGAAGAATACCGCAGCCTTCGCGCAATCCGCTATTTCACAAAGGTCAGTCCGTGGGGCACGGCGTACTTGAAAACGTAAGCGTAAAGCAGCACGATGATGCCGACGATGGAGCAGAGCGCCACCGAATGCCAGGCCACGAAGCGAAAAATAATTCCTTCGTTGCCGACTTGCTCGGTGGCGGCCGTGGCGATCGTGATCGATTGCGCGTCCACCATCTTGCCCATGACGCCGCCGCAACTGTTGGCCGCGCACATCAGCACCGGGTCGATGCCGAGTTGCTGCGAGGTGATTCTCTGCAAGCTGCCGAAGAGCGCGTTGGCCGAGGTGTCGCTGCCCGTGAGCGCCACTCCCAGCCAGCCAAGGAACGTTCCGAAGAACGGATACATCCATCCCGTGCGCGTAAATGCCAGGCCCAGCACCGCATCCAGGCCTGAGTAACGCGTGACGTATCCGAGTCCCAGCATGAATGAGATCGCGATCACGGCTAGACGCATGCGCACCAGGGTTCGCCAGAAGATTTGCATCAGCCGCAACGGGCCCAGGCCCAGCAGCAAGCCGGAGACGATGGCCGCGAAGAAGCAACCGGTGCCGGTGGCCGAGAGCCAGTTGAAGTCGTAGCGCGCCGCTTCGGGAGTCGGCTTGGTAACGACGGGCGCGGCGCGAGAAATCGCGTTGTGCAAGTAAGGAACGTCCCAGCCCGGAGGACCGGGGCGCACCTTCCCATTCGGCAGCATGACTTTGAACGCGGGGGTCGTCGCCTGGTTCATAGCTAACTTTATTTTCGGCAGACCCCACAAAAGCACGAAGAGCGAGAGGATCGCGAAGGGCATCCACGCCCTCAGCACTTGGGCGGCGCTATAGCTCTTAGCTTTGACCGCCCCGTCGAATTCCTGGGCGCTCCATTGGCCGCCCACGTCGTCGGAAATCGCGCCGGGGTGGTGAGGCAGGACGATGGGCTTGTCGTCATAGTCGAAGCGCCAGATTGTTTTCGGCTTCCAGAAGCGCAGGAAAATCAACGCCGCGCCAATCGAAACCACGCCGCCCATGATGTCGACCAGATTGCTATCCACGTAGTTCGACCAGAAAAATTGCGTGAGCGCGAAAGAAACGCCCACAACCAAGATCGCGGGGAACACTTCAAACGTCTCCCGCCAACTGACCAGGGTTCGCACCAGCCAGAAAGGCACGATGATCGCGGTGAACGGCAGGATGCGCCCGATCATGGCGTTGAGATCGGATTCCGGCAACGATGTCACCGCCGCCAGGGTGTGCACCGGCGTTCCAATCGCTCCCCAAGCCACGGGCGCGGTGTTGGCGATCAGATTTAAGGCGGCGGCGTGAAAGGGTTTGAAGCCGAGGCCGATCATGAACGCTCCGGCAATGGCAACCGGAGCGCCGAAGCCGGCCGCGCCTTCGATGAAAGCTCCAAAACAAAATGCGACCAGCAAAACTTGCAACCGGCGATCAGCGGTGATGCCGGCCACCGACTCTTTCATGATTTCAAATTGCCCGGCCTCGACCGATATATCATAGAGATATACTGCAGCCAGCACGATCCAGGCGATCTTTAATACTCCGAAGGCTACGCCGTAGGCGAAGCTCATGGCAGCGAGCGCCAGAGGCATTTTGAAAAAGAGGATCGCTACCAAAACCGCCGTCGTAGCGCCCGCGATCGCGCACCAATGCGGCTTAACCTTCAGCCCGGCCAGCAGGCTGAACAGCACAATGATGGGCAGGGCCGCGACCAGCGTGGAAAGCCACCAATGTCCGAACGGATCGTAGATCTGAGTCCACTGCATCGATTCCTCCCTGCGAACTCAAACTGCAAACGCAACGTCGTTACTCTTCCTGACTGCGAACCACAGCGGCTGAAAGCCGCGTCGATTCCGCGGCGGATTACGGCACGACGGAAGGAGTGAAGTCATGACCGTTCCGATATTCTTGAGAATCAGGTTTTCTTAGTTCTCTGCCCAGCTCTTCGGGACATTTATATACGAACGATCCAACTCCGCCACCGAAGAGACACCCAGCAAGCGCAAGGTGCGTTCAAGATCCACGCGCAGAATCTCGATGGCCCGATCCACGCCCGCCTCGCCGCCCGCCGCCAGGCCATAAGCATAAGCGCGGCCGCACAAGACCGCGCGCGCTCCCAGGCAGAGAGCTTTCACAATATCGGTGCCGCGGCGAATGCCGCCATCCATCAGCACTTCGATGCGCCCCTGCACCGCCTCCACCACCTCGGGCAATGCTCTAAGAGACGCGGGAACGCCATCGAGTTGCCGCCCGCCATGATTGGAAACCGAGATGGCCGCCGCCCCTTCGTCAATCGAGCGCCGCGCATCGTCGGCCGTCAGCACCCCCTTGACGACGATCGGGCCTTTCCACAAATCTCGAATCCACTTCAGATCGGCCCAGGTCACGGCCGATTCCGCCAGCGCCGCCGCCACATCGATCAACTTCATCTGACCCTTGCCCGGGACCACCACGTTCGGCAACCCCGGAAGACCACCGTCGAGCAGGTAATTCATGAGCCAGCCCGGCCGCGACAAAATCTGCGGCAAGTAAGGAATCTTTTCGAACGGCCCGCCGCTGATCAGTTCCTTCATCCCGTTGCGATAATCGCGTTCGCGAATTCCAGAGACTGGAGTATCGATGGTCACCACCAGTGCCGAAAATCCCGCCACCCGCGCGCGCGCAATCGAGGCTTCGGCCGCGCCGCGTCCGCCCATGAGGTAGAGCTGATAAAAAACCGGCCCGGAAGATCCAGCCTTCACGTCTTCCAGCTTGTGCCCGGAAATCGTCGACAGAATGTAGCCCGTGCCCGCACGCCCGGCGGCGCGTGCCGCCGAGACTTCTCCTCCGGGGTGCATGAGCCGGCTGTAGCCCACGGGAGCGAGCAAGAAAGGGAGGGCGAGCTCAAAACCCAAAACGGTTGTGCACAAACTGCACGACGATAAAGCGACCGCATGCCGCGGACGAAAAGTCACATCCTTAAAAATTCGGCAATTCTCTCGCAGCGTGACTTCGCCTTCGGCCCCGCCATCGAGATAATCGAACACCGATTGCGGCAAACGCCGCCGCGCAATGGGGCGAAAGTCGTCAATGCAAACCACTCGAGGCGATGCGACGGCGCGCGCGGACATGGCAACGGCTCCCTGGGTGAAAGCTTCGGCAGCCCGATATCCTACCACTCGAACGAGTACCCGGCGAATCGAAAACTTCCCACCCGCAGAACAACGGCCCTAGCGCTGACAGGAATTGTACAAACTGATGACAATCCTTTGACAATCGCGCCAGCCAAGCCACCTAGCATGATTATGGTTCGCTGGCCGGATTCAAACCGCGGCCATACGAAAGCCGAATCTCGATAAAGCAGATTTCGCCGCACCCTCACTCGTTACAAAGGAGAATTCGCATGTACGGTTGGCGCAAGCGCACTCACATTTTTTCTGCCCTGCTCGTGCTGGTATTCGTTTCCAGCTCGGCCCTGGCGCAATATCAACCCACCTATCTGGTTTCCGACAAGCCGGGAACCAAGCACACCGATCCCCTGCTGAAAAATGCCTGGGGACTGGCCTACGCGCCCAGCGCGCCCTTCTGGGTCAGCGACGAGGCTACCGGTTGGTCCACTCTGTACAACGCCCAGGGAGTCCCGCAGAGCTTGCAGGTAGTCGTGCCCCCTGCCGGCGGCTCCGGCTCGGGATCGCCCACCGGCATTGTGTATAACGGCTCGTCCGAGTTCCAGATTGATAGCTGGACCTCGGTGTTTCTGTTCGCCACCCTCGATGGCACCATCAGCGGATGGTCATCGTTTAACCCCAGCGCCGCATTGATCGCCGTCACCACCAAGGGCGCATCCTACACCGGGCTGGCCATCACCAACTACTCTTCGGGAAACTTCCTCTTCGCCGCCGACGCCGCCAATAATAAGGTGGATATCTACGACGGCAGCTTCAACTTCGTGAAGTCTTTTACCGATTCCGCGGTTCCGGCCGGCTTCGCGCCCTTCGGCATTCAGGATATCGGGGGCAAGGTTTATGTTTCGTTCGCGGCCACCAACGGCGGCCCGGGGGGGTACATTGACATCTTCAACGAAGCTGGAACGCTGCTGCAGCACTTCACCCACGGCAAGCCTCTCAACCAGCCCTGGGGTTTCGCCGTGGCTCCGGCGAAGTTCGGGCCACTCAGCAACACTTTGCTCATCACCAACAACGCCACCCAAGGTTGGATCAATGCCTTCGATCTCACCACCGGGAAATTCGTTGGCACCATGATGACGCCCGAAAACAAGCCGGTTTCAATCAACGGAATCTGGGGGATCGAGTTCGGAGGCGGAACGACGGCCAACGGAAAGACGAACCAACTGTTCTTCACCGCCGGCCCCAACGACACCGATGGCTACTTCGGCGTAATCAATTGCAAGGCCACCTGGTAACTGCGAGCGCTGCCAGGTAACGAAGGCCGCTTGCCGAGGGCGGCCTTTTTTTCTAGAGATTATTATTGCGTCGTCCCGCCGAGGATTTGGTAGTGTCAATCGGTGGGCTTGCGTTTCAGCCCGCGCCAGTAGACACGCAGGGCATCGAGCAGCTTGGGGCTAAGCATGACATCGCGATCCTTGCGCCCCTTGCCACCCCGAATACGAATGACCATGCGTTGACTGTCGATATCGCTGATCTTCAAGTGCGCACTTCCGCGCGACGTGCGCCCGTGGCATAGAGGGTCATCAGCAGAATGCGTTGAAAGGGAAACTCGGCCGCGTCGATCAAGCGGGCGACTTCTTCCTGGCTGAGTATCTCGGGCAGGTGCAAAACCTTCTTCGGATACGGTGTCTCGGCAACGCTCCAGCCTCGCTTCAACCCCTGCACATAGAAGAAGCGCAAACCGGCCCAACGCTGGATACGGCGTTTGGGGCCAGGTTCCAGCGCGTGAACAGCGCGGCCTGATACTGGCGAATATGCTCGGGCCAAGCTGATCGGGCGAACGAATGGAAGTGCCGACTGAAATGTTCAACCGTGTGGATATAAGCGTCGATGGTGGATTCGGCGTAGTTGCGGCGCCGCAACTCGTCAATCATGATCTGGCGTAGATGGGTCACAGAGAGTTCCTCCTCTGCGACACAAACTAACTCAGATCACCTCGACCGTCGGCCCAGCAACACGCACATGCGTCCGCCGCAGCGCGGCTTAGTTCAATTCGGCTTGCGCGAAGTCGGATCTCCGCAGTTAAACTTCTTAGAAGTCGACTTCGTGGTTCTTTGCCACGTGGCTACTAGCTGCGAAGAAGGCTTCGATCTTCACCCAGCGAGTCGTTACACAAAAGCCCTGCAAGGCCTACGAATAGATGCCAGGCGCCTCATGTCCAAGCTTCTGCACGTACTCAACGTATGACCCAGGATAAACCGTGGGATGGCGGTCCGTGCCGCTCTCGCCCCCCAGTTCCAGCACACGTGAGCCCAGACCGCGAAGGAACATGCGGTCATGCGATACGAAGATCATGGTGCCTTCAAAATCCTTCAGTGCGTCCACCAGCATTTCCTTGGTCGCAAGATCCAGGTGATTGGTGGGTTCGTCGAGCACCAGGAAGTTCGGAGGGTTATAGAGCATGCGCGCGATTGCCAGGCGTGACTTTTCTCCGCCAGAGAGTGCGCGAATCTTCTTATCTACGTCTTCGCCGGAGAACTGGAATGCTCCTGCCAGGTTCCGCAGCGCCCCGAGACCGTCCTGGGGGAAATCATGTTGCAACTGTTCGATGACGGTGAGATCGGAGTTGAGCACGTCCAGCGATTGTTGCGCGAAGTAGCCCATATACAGGCTGGCGCCAAGCCGCACGCTTCCCGCATCTGGAGCACTGGCCCCGGCAATCATTTTAAGAAGCGTAGTCTTGCCTGCGCCGTTTCTCCCCATGACGGCCCAGCGTTCTCCGCGGCGGATGGTGAGATTGAACCCTTCATAAATCACACGCGGGCCGTAACTCTTGTGCAGATTCTCAAGGACGGCCACCTGTTCGCCAGATCGTGGGGGGACACGAAAGTCAAATTTCACGACCTGCCGTTTTTTGGGTAGTTCGATCTTCTCGATCTTGTCCAAGGCCTTGATTCGGCTCTGCACCTGGGCCGCTTTGGCCGCGTGTGTCCTGAAACGATCGATGAAGCGCTGTTCTTTGGCAAGCATGGACTGCTGCCGGGCAAATGCTGCCTGCTGATTGCTTTCTCGCACCGCCCTTTCGCGCTCGTAGAAGTCGTAGTCACCCGAATATGTGATGATTTCGCCGCCATCAATCTCTGCAATCTTTGAGACCAGGCGATTCATGAACTCGCGGTCGTGCGAAGTCATGAGCAGCGCGCCGGGAAATGACTTGAGAAACTGTTCGAGCCAGATGATGGATTCGATGTCGAGGTGGTTCGTCGGTTCGTCCATCAGCAACACATCCGGCATTCCGAGCAGGACCCGTGCCAGCGCAACCCGCATTTTCCATCCGCCGGAGAGAGCGCCCACGTCGCCGTCAATCTGATCATCTTTGAATCCGAGACCGTGGAGCACTTCACGGGCTTGCGCTTCGAGTGCGTAACCGCCTAAATGCTCGTACTCCTCCTGAACGTGACCGAAGCGATCAAGAATGCGGTCCATGTCATCGGCCTTTTCGGGGTCGGACATTTCCCGCTGCAAGGCTTCGAGTTCGTGGTGTAGATCGCCGACGCGTCCGCTCCCTGCGATCGCTTCATCCAGAACCGAACGGCCCTGCATTTCCTCGACGTCCTGGCGAAAGTAGCCGATCGTCAACTTCTTGGGGACTGAGACCGCGCCCTCGTCGGCAGTTTCCTCGCCCACGACCATACGGAATAGCGTTGTCTTCCCCGACCCATTGGGACCAACCAGTCCGACTTTTTCGCCGGGATTCAACTGAAACGAAGCATCCACGAAGAGCAACTGCTTGCCATACTGCTTATTGATGTTTGCGAAAGAGATCATTTTGAAGGAGCAGGTCGCGGTACGCGCCTCTTCCAGTGTAGCCCGGACAGAAATTTGTCATCCAACGCTGGCACTTTGGGGATCAGTGAACAGAAATCAGGGATCGCAAAATTCACACTTGACATTGACAGATAATCCACTACCATATGGTTGTGGATAAATTGGGTACAACGTTTGCCGCTCTGTCTGATCCAACCCGGCGGGCAATGATCGAACGACTCTCCCATGGGCCTGCCTCTGTGCATGGATTGACGGAACCGTTTGCACTTTCGCAGCAGATGATTTCAAAACATATTGCCTACCTGGTGCGGGCGCGGATTGTGATCAAGACGAAGCGTGGACGAGAGAGCGTGTGCACGCTTAGGCCAGAGGCGATCAAGACAGTCCGCGACTGGGCGATTAGCTATCGCCGATTCTGGGAAGACAGCTTCGACAAACTGGATGTCGTTGTAAATCAAATGAAGAAAGAGGTCAGAGATGATAGAAAACACGGTTAGCGAAATTGAGCGGATGGTTGTCACAAGAGTTTTTGATGCCCCACGCGAGTTGGTTTGGAAGGCGTGGACAGACCCGAAGTACGTGATGCAGTGGTGGGGGCCGAAGGGTTTTACTTCGCCTGTTTGCAGGATGGATTTTCGAGTGGGGGGAAAATTTCTCTGCTGCATGAGAACGCCCGATGGGCAGGAGTTCTGGAATGCTGGTGAATACCACGAGATTGTTCTGCACGAGAAGATCGTTTCCTCCATGTACTTTTCGGACTCGGAGGGAAACAAGGTTGAGCCTGCGCAATTAGGAATAGAACATGAGGCCATAGACGGTGCGTACGACGTGACCATCTTTGAGGATCTCGGAAACGGCCAGACGAAACTCACCTTCATTGGAAATGAACCCATGGAGAGTGCGAAAAATAGCGGTCAAATGGAGGGCTGGAACCAGATACTCGATAAAGTTGCCGCAGTTGTTACGAAGCTAGCGCACGCGAAATAAGAAGTTGGAGTTTTGATGATTGTCATGCGCCAGATCTGAACGTAAAGCAACGCGGTCGGTTCCGGAAACCTAAGGGTGGGCGGGGCGGGTGGCCCGGCTTTTCAAACTGCAGAAGCCACCACAGATGCAGGTGCCCCGTCCTTCGCGTAGGCGAAGGGCGGGTACGACGACGGCATACACAACGGGCGGTGTAGAACGGACAAGAGTTGCGCCGGCAGCATCGCCGCCCACCCTTGCAAAAAACACAAGGATGGGGCACCCTCCGTGGCAATGGTGCAATGCAAAGATGGGCCACCCGCCCGCTCCAAGAAAGTTCGCGTCAAGTCACCGAGAAGATATAATTCGCGCGTGCGACAACCTATCCGGGCATGTAATGGCGCTTCGCGTTTCCAAAGCAGTTCTCGTTTTCGCAATCGCACTTTTCTACACGATTCTGGTCCTGAACAACATCACGGATTACGGCTCCAACGTGACTTTGTCCGCCACGTCCTAATGATGGACTCAAACCTTCCGGGGAACCACTTCATGTGGCGGCGCCGTCAATTCGCCGCTGGTGGGCTGGTAAAAAAACGACCGACGGGCGAGCCCTTGCCGGCAGTGCCGAAAGCTGCGCGCGTAGTAGACGGACGGTAATAGCATTCTCGATCTGCGGGCGTGTCGAGGGAAGATCCGCTGACCGATGGCACAGCGTGAAATTTACGAATTGACAAGAATGCGATAAGGCATGGGAAAACGCAGCGCTTGGCGCCGCTCGGCCATAGGTTCACAGATGCCAAGTCGTCCGCTTCGCGTGAAATCAAACGATAGCAGCCCTGATGAGTGGTAAAATCTCGAACGGATGCTCTCTAATGATTTGGCAATGGGCTCTCAGAATCGCCGGTACAGCGTTTCATGGCGAGGGACAAGAAGTTGTGGAAATCGGCGAAAACCGACACAGTTTCTTACACAGTTACACATTTGTCGTTTTGGATGGCAACGCAGTACAGCGTGCAATTAGCTTTTGAATCAAGCACTTCCACGAAGTGCCGGGATGGCGGAACTGGCAGACGCAGCGGACTCAAAATCCGCCGGTACTTAGTACCTTGGGGGTTCGACTCCCCCTCCCGGCACCAAGTCGAACCCATTCGGAAAACAACTAGTTAACCTGTTGAATGGTTGGCAGGGAGTTGTTGTGAGAATCAGCGCTCATCGGTTCTATTTTGCCCAAACCCTGCCCACACTGCTTTTGCGCTGCGTTCTGTTCTTGGGCCGCTTCTGCATTGTCGCGTTGCTGCCCAGCTTCTAGTTTTGTCATCGCGTCGCGAATGTCGGATTGCGAAACGATGGCGTAGCGCTCGAAGACGCTCCGCGTGCGACTTCCATAACTGAGGGCCAGAGCTGGCAATGGGTAGGAGATCACATCAGGCCACGAGTTGCCGTTCCGAAGAAATGGCACTGGCCTGTGGGCGTGAGCCTCTCGAATGAGATCGGCTACCAGAGGCGGCAATATTCTGTGGACACGTGGACATGGGAAATTCGTCCCATCGTAGATCAAAAGGTCGGACGCTGGTATTGGTCGCTGAACCCCACCCTGGACCGATCCTTCCACGGCGAGAGCGGGAACCAGGGCGTGGTATTCTCGCCGAACTACTGCGTTAAGATTCCCTTGGTTTACACCAACGTTCAAATCAGCAACTGGAAATCCTTCCAGAAACTCGGGATCAACGGAATCTACGCACCCGGAGCATATTTCTTCGGCCCGCGTCCTTATTCTCGATAATCACGACGACTTCGGAGGCCACGCGAAGCGCAACGAGTTTCGTCCCGGAGGCCGTCTGCTGCTGGCCAACGGCGGAACCTTCGCCATCGAATCTC
>Ga0187863_10000253_pt1 | contig 47018 bp, 37 predicted proteins | sample June2016WEW_11_1_FD_132975 | JGI IMG/M metagenome (GOLD analysis project Ga0187863, IMG submission 132975) | Peatland microbial communities from SPRUCE experiment site at the Marcell Experimental Forest, Minnesota, USA - June2016WEW_11_10 | ecosystem: Environmental > Terrestrial > Soil >...
AACATGCAGGAGGGCTCGTTCCGCTGCGATGCCAATGTCTCGGCGAGGCCGAGGGGTGCGGCCAAATTCGGCACCCGCGCGGAGATCAAGAATCTGAACTCGTTTCGTTTCGTCGAAAAGGCGATCCACTACGAGGTGGGGCGGCAGATCGAGTTGATCGAGAGCGGCGGCGCCGTGGTGCAGGAAACGCGGCTCTACGACTCGGACAAGAACGAGACGCGCTCCATGCGCTCCAAAGAGGAAGCGAACGATTACCGCTATTTCCCGGATCCGGATCTGTTGCCGGTGGAGGTCGACGAGAAGTTCGTGGCATCCGTGCGCACGACGCTGCCGGAGCTGCCGGACGAGAAGGCTGCGCGGTTCGCGCGCGACTTCGGGCTGTCGGCCTACGATGCGGGCGTCTTGTCGGCGAGCCGCGAGATGGGCGAGTTCTTCGAGTCGGTGGTGGCGGCGCTCGGCGCGCCGCATGCCAAGCTCGCGGCGAACTGGGTCATGGGCGAGCTGTCGAGCGCCTTGAACCGCGATAGCGTCGAAATCGCCGGCTCGCGGGTTTCGCCCGCCGCGCTCGCCGATCTCTTGAAACGCATCGTGGATGAAACGATCTCGGGCAAGATCGCGAAGGACGTGTTCGAGGCGATGTGGTCGGAGGGAAGGCCGGCGGATGCCATCATAGAAGCCCAGGGCTTGAAGCAGATCACCGACTCCGGCGCCATCGAAGGCGTGATCGACTCGGTCATCGCGGCGAATCCGAAGCAACTCGCCGAATATCGCAGTGGCAAGGACAAGCTGTTCGGATTCTTCGTCGGACAGGTGATGAAGGCGACCGGCGGCAAGGCCAATCCCGCCCAGCTCAACGAGTTGCTCAAGGTCAAGCTCGCCGGCGGCGGTTCAAGCTGACCGGCGGCCCTTTCATCTGATGCACGACCGAGACTCCCTGCATCGGTTCGTCTTCGAGCACTATCCGATCCGCGGACATCTGGTGCATCTGGACGCCGCGTGGCTGGCACTGATCGAGCACCGCGCCTATCCCGATGCAATACGCGGTCTGTTGGGCGAAGCCGTGGCGGCATCGCTGCTGCTCGCCGCGACGATCAAATTCGACGGCGTACTGTCGCTGCAGTTGCAGGGCGACGGACCGGTGCACCTGTTGCTGGCCCAGTGCACCAGCGGGCTCGGCGTGCGCGGCTTGGCCCGCTATCGCTCACTGGAAGGCGAGCCGGCGGCGCACGGCATCGGCGCGCTCATTGGGACCGGTAATTTGACGGTGACCCTCGAGACCGACGACGGCGCCCAACGCTACCAGGGCATCGTGCCCATCGAGGGAGCCTGGCTTGCAGAATCGCTGCAGCTGTATTTCCAGAATTCGGAGCAGTTGCCCACGCGCCTGTGGCTGTATGCCGATGATGCCGGGGTCTCGGGCATGCTGCTGCAGCGTCTGCCGACCAGTGAGGGCGCGGGAACGAGCGCCTCCGCCACGGCGATCGAGGACGCATGGCGGCGCGTGCAACTCATCGGCGATACGCTGACGCCCGCCGAGCTCTCCACGCTGGCTGACGTGGAGATTCTGCATCGGCTGTTCAATGAGGACGATCTGCGGCTGTTCGAGCCTTCGCCGGTGTACTTTCGCTGCCGATGCTCTCGGGAGCGCGTCGCCGGCATGCTGCACGGGCTGGGCGAAGCCGAGACTCGATCGATTCTCGCCGAGCGCGGTGAGGTGGAGGTGCGCTGCGACTTTTGCAATCGAGCCTACGTTTTCGATGCCGTCGACGTCGCGCAGCTGTTCAATGCGGGCGTGCCGGCCGACAGCGGCGGCAGCATCCATTAAAAGATCGCCGGCCGCGGTCCTCGGCGTTGCCGTGGTTCTGGGATTGACCGCCGGCATGGCCGGGGCAGAGACCCCCTTTTACGCTGCCTCGTTCGAGAAGCGGCCGACGCCGGCTGCGATGGCGGCCGTGGGGCGCGCCTTGTTTTTCGATACGGCGCTGTCGGCATCGGGAAAGCTCGCGTGCGCCACGTGCCACAGCCCCTTGCACGCGTTCGGGCCGCCCAACGATCTGCCGGTGCAACACGGCGGAGCGAATGATTCGCGCCCGGGCGTGCGCGCAGTCCCCTCGCTCTCCTACACCCAGAGCATTCCGTCGTTCACGGAGCATTTTTTCGATTCGGAAGGGGATGACGGCATCGATCAAGGGCCCGCGGGCGGCCGAACCTGGGACGGACGCGCCCAATCCGCGCACGAGCAGGCTCAGATACCGCTGCTTTCGCCTTTCGAGATGGCGAACGCGAGTCCGCAGGAGGTCGTGGCCAAAGTCCGGCGCGCAACGTATGCGGCGGAGTTTCGCGACACATTCGGCGAGCACGTATTCGCCGATTCGGCGCTGGTCTTCAAAGGGGTGCTGCTCGCACTCGAGACCTACGAGCAGACGCCGTCCGAGTTCTACCCGTACACGAGCAAATACGATGCCTATTTGCGAGGAACGACATCCCTGACCAAGCAGGAGCTAGAGGGATTGGCGGCCTTCAACGATCCCGCGCGGGGAAACTGCGCTCGCTGCCACCCAAGTGCGGTCGCCGGGGGCGCTTTCCCGCAGTTCACGGATTTTGGCTATGCGGCGCTGGGCGTCCCGCGCAACGCCGCGATTGCGGCCAATTCGGACCCTCGCTACTTCGATCTGGGGCTATGCGGGCCGCTGCGCACCGATCTTACGGATAAGCCGGAGTACTGCGGCCAATTCCGCACGCCGTCGCTGCGCAACGTGGCGGTTCGCCGAGTGTTCTTTCACAACGGCGTGTTCCATCGGCTGGAGGATGCGGTGCGATTCTATGCGCAGCGGGACACGAATCCGCAAAAGTGGTATCCGCGCGCGCCCGATGGGAGCGTGTCGAAATTCGACGACCTGCCCGCGAAGTATCGGCGCAACGTGGACACGGACCCGCCGCTCGACCGGCATACGGGCGGCCGGCCGGCGATGAGCGAGGCAGACATCGCGGATATCGTCGCGTTCTTGAATACTCTGACCGACGGATTCGTCAAAAGCGGGCCTTCAGAGCGAGCTCCTTGACGCCTCTGAATATTCTGAGGGTCGCGGTCGCATGGGCCGCGCTCGCGGCCACCGCAGCTTCGAGGTCGGCAAGCGAGCGGGTAGGGCGGTCGTCGATCTGGTAGATGATGTCGCCGGTGATGATGCCGGCTTGCCCCGCAACGGATGCGCCGTTCACGGCGGCCACCAGGACGCCCGCTCTGTTCGGCATATCGGCCGAAGCCGACACCACGATGCCGCTGATGCCGAAATCCAGCCGGCGGGGAGTCGGCGGCGCCGCCGCCGCGGGGGCGGGCTCGGCGGCGTAACCATCCACCTTGGCAAGCAGGCCCGCGATCTCCGCGTTCGACAGCTCGCCCTGGTAACCGACTCCTCGCTTCGCAACCAGCTTGTAAGTCAGCAGCGCGGGCTTGCCCGGCACATAGCCGGCCGCGAGATGCCGCAGCAGCCCTTCCTCGACCGGAATCACGACGTGATCGGTGTACATGCACTCGCCGGTCGCGCAATTCGCAGTCTCCGTCTTCACGAGCGCCGCCTCGGCGGCCTTCGGACCGCCCATCCCGACGAGGTCCGCGCTCGGGTAGCCTTTCCGGGCGCCGCTATAGGTGACCGATACATCGAGCTGGAATGATTTCCGGCCGGTCTTGTCGTCGATGAGAGCGCTCAAGAACTCGTCGTGCCACACCGTGCGCATCGGTCCGGACGTCTCGACGAAACCGCGCTCGGTCGAAATCGTGGTCAGCCCTTTGGCCGGATCGTCAACGACCGACGCCGTATCCTTGAAGTGCTCCATTCCGAGCGACAGCAGAGAGGCATCCTTCGCGACGGATCCGCGCGCAGCGAGGCCGAAGATCAACAAGGCAAGAACGCCGGGGCAGAGTCTCACGGTTCGACCTCCAGATTATCGATGAGCCGGGTGCCGGCCAGCATGGCGGCGCCCAAGACGACCAGGCGCTCGCCGGCTGCCGGAGCGCCGAGATCGCGCTGGTTCCTGATTGCCACATAGTCGGGACGCCAGCCGCGCGCCGCTAACTCGCCCGCCGCCTCCCGTTCGAGAACCGCCCAGTCGGTGCGAGCGGATTTCACCGCCTCGGCGACGCGGCCAAGCGTCGCGCTGAGTTGGGCGGCCTCGATGCGCTGCCTCTCATTCAGATAGCTATTGCGGGAGGACAGCGCGAGCCCCGAGGAGTCGCGGACCGTCTCGGCCGGCAGGATGTCAATGGGCAATGCCAATTGCCGCACCATGTCCCGAATCACGAGCAGTTGCTGATAGTCCTTCTTGCCGAAGACCGCCGCGGCAGGCTGCACGATGTTGAAGAGCTTGAGCACGACCGTGCAGACGCCGACAAAGAATCCAGGCCGGACCTGGCCCTCCAAGATGTCGGCCAGGCGGCTTGGCGGATGCACCTTGTACTCTTGGGGCTCGGGGTACAGCTCCTGTTCCGCAGGCGCGAATACGATGTCGCAGCCGCCGGCGGCGAGCAGCTCGCAATCCTGCTCCAAGGTACGCGGATACTTCGCAAAATCCTCGTGCGGCGCGAACTGCAAACGGTTGACGAACACGCTGGCGACGACCATCCCGCCGCGCTCGCCGGCGATCCGCACGAGCGAAAAATGGCCATCGTGCAGATTCCCCATGGTGGGAACCAGCGTAATGTCGCGCCGGGAGGCCACCGCGCGGCGCATCTCGGCAATCGTTCGGACTAGTTGCACGGGCGGTTGCTGTCAGAAGCCGTGAAGGCTGTCGTCCGGAAAACGGCCCGCCTTCACGTCCGCGACGTATTGGCGCACCGCCATGTCGATGCCGGCAGCGCCGTCCATGAAATTGCGGACGAACCGGAACGGCTCGCCGGGCGTGAGGCCCAGCATGTCGTGGAGCACGAGTACCTGACCGCTGCAGCCGCCGCCGGCGCCGATGCCGATCGTCGGTATCGACAGGTACCGGGTGAGATCTCGAGCGACGGCGGCGGGGACCATTTCGAGCACCAGGAGCGCCGCTCCGGCGGCGGCGAGCTCTTCGGCGTGGCGCCGCAGGACGCCGGCGGCCTCCTCATCGCGTCCCTGAACGCGGTAGCCCAAGGCGTTCACCGATTGGGGCGTAAATCCAAGGTGGGCACACACCGGGATTCCTCGATCGACCAGACAGCGCACGATGGGTGCGGTCCAGCCGCCACCCTCCAGCTTCACCATATGGGCGCCCGCCTGCATCAGCCGAACGGCGTGATGAACGGCGAGCTCCGTCGACCGCTGATAGCTTCCGAAGGGCATGTCCGCAATCGTCCAGGCGCTGCGATTGCCCCGAGCCACACACGCCGTGTGGTACACCATGTCATCGATCGACACCGGCAAAGTGCTCGGGCGGCCCTGCAGGACCATGCCGAGCGAGTCTCCGACCAGCAGTGAATCGACGGCGGCATCGTCCAGTACGCGGGCGAACGCCGCGTCGTAACAGGTCAACATGGTGATTTTCTCACCTTTGGCGTGCATTTCGCGAAGACGATGCAGGGTTACGGGCTTGCGGCTGGTCATGCGCCCATTTTGATACATATTGGGGGCGCGGGCTAATGCAGACGGGCGGGCGACCAGAACCCTCTCAGAGCGCCGACACTCCCGCGAGCTCCGTCAGGCTTTGCGTGCGCGTCAACTCGATGAACTCCCGAATGTAGGCGGCCTCGGCGCCGCTGCGCGTGGTGGCGGCATAGAGCTCGCAGCGCAATCCGGCTTGCCCGATGGGCCGCGACACGACGTAGCCGCGCTCGATGTAGTTGCCGACGGTCCATGACGGCAGCGCGGCGATACCGCGTCCGCTCGCAACCAGCTGCAAAATCGCTACCGTCAACTCGGCGGTTCGGCGCTTGGGGTGGATGCCGGCCGGTGTCAGGCAATGCTTCATGAGGTCGAGCATTTCGTCGGGTACGGGATAGGTGATGAGCGTTTCATCGGCGAAGTCGGCGGCGTCGAGCCAGCTCTTGGCGGCAAGCCGATGGCGAGGACTCATGAGGGCGACGCTTTCGTAGCGGAACAACGGGCTGAACACCACATGGGCGTGCGGCGGCTGTTTGTCGTGAATGACGGCGAGCTCGGCCTCGCCGCGCTCGAGCAGCGGCAAGGGATCGACCACGAATCCCGAGATGATGTCGAGCTCGACCTCGGGCCAAAGCGATCGATAAGAGTCCATCGCCGGCATCAGCCAGTCAAAGCAGTTGTGGCACTGCACCGCGATTCGCAGCGGCCCCGCGTGGCCCTCGGCCAGTCGAGCGATGTCGCGGCCGGCCTCGGCAACCAGCGGAAGAACCGCGCGAGCCAGGGTCAATAGGCGCTCGCCGATGGCCGTGAATCGCAGCGGACGAATGCTCTTCTCGACCACTGCCGCGCCGTAATGGCTCTCCAGAGCCTTCAATTGATGGGAAAGCGCGGATTGTGTCAAACAGAGCCGCTCGGCCGCCTTGGACAGGCTCCCGCATTCGGCCAGGGCGAGGAGTGTTTCCATGTGCCTGAATTCGAGCGCCGTGGTAGCCATGAATCAGTTTCATCGCCCCTATGAAGATAATGAGTTTGAATCATAGCTTAGGCGCTCCCATGCTTATCGTCGAGCAGTAGCCCTCGAGGTGAGCGGCCATGGCGAGCCCAGCAGTATCCGTGTCTTTCGAATTTTTCCCGCCCGGCGACGATGCGGCGGCCGGACATCTCTGGGGTGCCGTGCAGCGGCTCGCGCCCCTGAGGCCGCGCTTCGTCTCCGTGACCTACGGCGCCGATGGGTCTACCCGGTCGAGAACGCACGAGTGCGTGCTGCGAATTCTGCGCGACACCCCTCTCGTCGTGGCTCCGCATCTGACTTGCGTCGGAGCGCCGCGCGAGCAGGTGATCGGGATTGCCGAGGATTACTGGCGTCACGGCGTGCGGCACATGGTGGCGCTGCGAGGAGATCCCGCCGCCGGCGCGCGCTACAGCCCGCATCCCGGCGGCTTCGCCTTCGGCGCCGACCTGGTGCGCGGCTTGAGGAGTGCCGCTCCCTTCGAGATCTCGGTCGCCGCGTACCCCGAGGGGCATCCGGAATCCGGAACGGTGGATGCGGATCTCGAGAACCTCCGGCGAAAGATCGACGCGGGAGCCAATCGCGCGATCACGCAGTTTTTCTTCGATACCGATGTATTCCTGCGATACCGGGATCGCTGCGCGGCGGCGGGAATCCGGGCCCCCATCGTGCCGGGCATTCTCCCCATCACTCGCTTTCCGCAGATGTTGCGTTTTGCGGAGCGATGCGGCACGTCCGTGCCCGAGTGGCTGATCCGACGCTTCGACGGGCTGGACGACGATGCGGAGACCCGGCGCATGATCGCCGCTCACGTCGCAATCGACCAAGTCCAGCGCTTGCGTCAACACGGCGTGGAGGAATTCCACTTTTACACCTTGAACCGTGCCGAGCTCACTTACGCGATCTGTCACGCGCTCGGCATCCGCCCGCAGCCGGTGCCGCAGGCCGAAGCGGCGGCGGTGGCGTGATGACAAGGTCAAGCCGGCAACCCGAATGACCGCGTCCGACTATCCAGCGCGCGCCCGGTCGTTCCTCCGATTGCTCGAGCAGCGCATCGTGGTCCTGGACGGCGCCATGGGCACCATGATCCAACGGCAGCGGTTGGCCGAAGCGGACTTTCGCGGTGCTCGTTTCGCCGACTGGCCGGTGGATCTCTCCGGCAACAACGATTTATTGGCGCTGACCCGGCCGCAAGTCATAGCGCAGATTCACCGCGAGTATCTGGAAGCCGGCGCCGATGTGGTCACGACCAACACCTTCAACTCCACGGCGATATCGCAGGCCGACTACCGCTTGCAGCAGCTCGCGCCCGAGCTGAATCTCGCCGCCGCGCGCCTCGCGCGCGAGACGGCGGACGAAGTGACGCGCCTAACCGGGCGCCGGCGCTTCGTCGCCGGCGCGCTCGGTCCCACCAGCCGCACGGCGTCGCTCTCTCCCGACGTGAACGATCCCGCGTATCGCAACGTCGACTTCGACGAATTGGCGGGCGCGTATGCGGCCGCGGTGCGCGGTCTGGTCGAGGGCGGCGCCGATATCATCCTGATCGAGACCATCTTCGATACCCTGAACGCCAAGGCCGCGCTCTACGCCGTGCGCGAGACGCTCGATGAGCTAGGGGTGGATTTGCCCATCATCGTCTCGGGAACCATCACCGACGCCTCGGGGCGGACACTGTCGGGACAGACCACGGAAGCCTTTTGGAATTCGATCCGGCACGCGAAGCCCGCGGTGGTCGGACTGAATTGCGCGCTCGGCGGCAAGCAGCTGCGGCCCTACATCGAGGAGCTCTCGCGGATCGCGGATACCTTCGTGTGCGCCTACCCGAACGCGGGGCTGCCGAACGCGTTCGGCGAATACGACGAAACCTCGTGCGAGACCGCGGAGGTATTGCGCGATTTCGCCGCGAGCGGCTTCGTCAACATGGTGGGCGGATGCTGCGGCACCACGCCCGCGCATATCCGGGAGGTCGCCGAAGCGGTGGCCGGCCTCGAGCCGCGCCGCATCCCGCGCCTCGCACCGGCCTGCCGGTTGAGCGGCTTGGAGCCGCTGACGATCGATGGGAGCAGCTTGTTCGTGAACGTGGGCGAACGCACGAACGTCACCGGCTCCGCCAAGTTCCGCAAGCTGATCGAGGCCGGCGACTATGCGGCCGCCGTCGACATCGCGCGCCAGCAGGTCGCGAACGGCGCGCAGATCATCGACATCAACATGGACGAGGGCATGCTCGATTCGCAAGCGGCCATGGTCCGGCTGCTGCGGCTGATCGCGGGCGAGCCGGATGTGGCGCGCGTCCCGATCATGCTCGACTCGTCCAAATGGTCGGTGATCGAGGCGGGATTGAAATGCGTTCAGGGCAAGGCGATCGTCAATTCGATCAGCCTCAAGGAGGGCGAGGAAGTATTCCTGGCGCATGCGCACAAGGTCATGCGCTATGGGGCCGCGGTGGTGGTCATGGCTTTCGACGAAAAAGGCCAGGCGGATACCGTGGAGCGCAAGGTGTCCATTTGCGAGCGCGCGTTCAAGCTCCTCACCGAGCGGATCGGATTCGCGCCGGAAGACATCATCTTCGATCCCAATATCTTTGCCGTGGCGACCGGCATCGAGGAACACAATCGCTACAGCCTGGATTTCATCGAGGCAACCGCCGCCATCAAGCGGCGCATGCCGCTCTCGCACCTGAGCGGCGGCGTGAGCAACGTATCCTTCTCCTTCCGGGGCAACGACCCGGTGCGCGAAGCGATGCACTCGGTATTCCTCTATCACGCCATTCGCGCCGGGCTCACCATGGGCATCGTGAACGCCGGGCAGCTCGCCATCTACGAGGCGATAGCGCCGGATCTGCGCGAGCGGGTCGAGGATGTCATCCTCGCCCGCAGGCCGGACGCCACCGAGCGATTGCTCGAGATTGCCGAGCAATTCAAGGGCGGCGGGGGAGGGGTGAAGCGCGGCGATGACCTCGAGTGGCGCAAGCTCCCCGTGGCCGAGCGCCTGAAGCACGCGCTCGTGAAGGGGCTGGACGAATTCGTCCTCGAGGACACCGAAGAGGCGCGCCTGTCGGCGGTGCGGCCGCTCGATGTGATCGAGGGTCCGCTCATGGACGGGATGAACGTGGTGGGAGATTTATTCGGATCCGGAAAGATGTTCCTGCCGCAGGTGGTGAAGTCGGCCAGGGTCATGAAGAAGGCCGTCTCGGTGCTCATTCCCTACATCGAGAAAGAGAAGATCGGCGCCTCGCGGTCCAACGGCAAGGTGGTCATGGCGACGGTGAAGGGCGACGTGCACGACATCGGCAAGAATATCGTCGGGGTCGTGCTCCAATGCAACAATTTCGAGGTCATCGATCTCGGCGTGATGGTGTCCTGCGAGCGGATCCTCGAGACGGCGCAGAGGGAGGGCGCGAATCTCATCGGCCTATCCGGCCTCATCACGCCGTCGCTCGATGAGATGGTGCATGTGGCGAAGGAGATGCAGCGCCTGGGGTACCGCCAGCCGCTGCTCATCGGCGGGGCGACCACCTCGCCCGCGCACACCGCGGTGAAGATCGACCCGCAATACGCCGGTCCCGTCATCTATGTGAAAGATGCGTCCCGATCGGTCGGGATCTGCCAGCAGCTGGTCACATCCGCCACTCGCGACGCCTTCGTCGCCCACGCGAAGGCCGAGCATGAGCGCCGGCGTGAGCAGCATCGCAACAAGAGCGCCAAGGCACCGCAGTTGTCGCTCGTTCAGGCGCGGATGAGGAAGTTCAAGACCGATTGGTCGGTGTACGCGCCGCCGACGCCCAAGTTCGTCGGCGTGCAGTCGTTCGTGAATTACCCGCTCGAGGAATTGGTGCCTTACATCGATTGGATGCCGTTCTTCAATGCCTGGGAATTCGCGGGAAAATTTCCGGACATCCTGAAGGACCCCACCGTCGGCGAAGCAGCGAGCGCTCTCTACGCGGATGCGAGGCGCATGCTCGAACTGCTGGTCGCCGAGCGCTGGCTCGAGGCGCGCGGGGTCATCGGTATCTTTCCGGCCAATAGCATCGGCGATGATGACATCGAGGTGGGACAGGGCGGTTCGCGCGGGCTGCGGACGGTGCGGCTGCATCAGCTGCGCCAGCAAAAATCTAAGCCTCAAGGGCAGGCGCAGCTTTGCCTGGCGGATTTCATCGCGCCGCTCGAGAGCGGCCGGCCGGATCATCTGGGCGCCTTTGCCGTCACCGCCGGCATCGGAATCGATGCGCATATCGCGCGGTTCGAAGCGGCGCACGATGACTACAGCAGCATCATGCTCAAGGCGCTGGCGGACCGCCTGGCCGAAGCTTTCGCCGAGCGCATGCACGAGCGCGTACGCCGCGAATTCTGGGGCTATGCGGCCGATGAGACGCTCGATGAGGGGGCGCTCATTCGCGAAGAGTATCGCGGCATCCGGCCGGCGCCCGGCTATCCGGCCTGTCCCGATCACACCGAGAAGCGCGCGCTTTGGGGATTGCTCGATGCCGAGCGCGCGGCGGGTATGCGACTGACCGAGTCGTTCGCGATGTTGCCGACCGCGGCGGTGAGCGGCTGGTATTTCTCCCATCCCGGCGCGCATTACTTCGGGGTGGGCCAGATCGATCGCGATCAAGTCGAAAGCTACGCGGAGCGCAAGGGGATGACCCTCGCCGAGGCGGAGCGCTGGCTCGCGCCGAGCTTGGGTTACGACCCGGAGTCGCCGCAGGCGGCGCGGGACGCGGCGGAGAGATTACGGGTCGCGTAGCTCGCGAATTGGACCTGAATTGCAAAGAGGAGACGACCATGTACAAAACAGGTATCGCTTGTCTCATCGGTGCGCTTTGCGTTACATCCGTAGGTGGGCCCGTCCGCGTGGCTCGGGCTGATGAGTCAACTGCGGCCGCATCTCCCGCCCAACTCAAGAGCGGATTGTCTCTGACGGCGCAGCTCCTTCAGTTGATGGACACGAATAAGAATGGCAAGGTTTCCAAGGAGGAATTCATGCGCTTCATGGAAGCTGAATTCGACTTTGCCGACAAGGACAAGAATGGAGAGCTGGATCCGAAGGAACTGAGGCGACTCGTATTCGCACTCTCCCATCCGAATAAGGGGCCGGGGCGATAGATCGACGTTCGCAGAATCGCCCGGCAGCGGGCAAACCGGATGTCGTCACGATGTCATGATCAGGTGGTCTAATCGACCTTTCGCCATTTCATGTTGAAGTTCCGGCCAAATGACCACGACGTCTCGGTTTGCCCTCGCAGGGTGGGCGCCGGCCCCTCGCGCTAGCGCCATCGTCGAGGTCGTCCCGAAGGATGAGTTCAGCGCAAACTCGTGGAGGCAGCTCCCACGATCGGTCCGTGGCCGCTCTGTTGAACCAGTACCGCCACTCGATCGGCTTCGCCCGGGAATGTATCGAGGCGGATCCGAAAGGTGGCGCTTTTCCCTTCCCACACCCCAAGCCGCCGAAATTGCCTGACGATGTCGAAATCCGTGAGCGTTCGTCCCGAATTCTCGCCCCGCCCGATCGGCGTCGTTGCCCGCGGCAAATAGGCGGCCGCCTCGATGTCATAGCTCCGGTGGTCATTCAGCTCGGATAACGACACGATCATTTCGCCGTTCGCGATATGGACCTCGACGGGCACGTGCTCCCGTGGTCGCGAGAGGGCCGCCTCGATACGATGCCTGTCCGAGCCCACGAAGCTTTCGCGTCCGTCGATGACGATTTGCGGTGTAAAGGCCGACGACAGGCCGAGCGCATCGACGTAGTCGCGCTGACGCCGAGTCGCCTCGGCCATCGAATACCGGTCACGCCAACCGATGTCGTCCCAATAATCGACGTGAAAGCCGAGCGCGATGACATTCGACCGGCCTGCAAGCTCGCCGAGGAGTTCGTCGGCGGGCGGGCAGGAGCTGCATCCCTGCGAAGTAAAGAGCTCGACCACGGTCGGGCGCGCCCCGGGGGGCGCCGGCTCTTGTGCATTGCCGCCAGAGCTCAGGGCGAGAAGCAAAGAACCGAAGGCCGGCAGGGCGATGCGCCGAATGGATGGCGGATTCATCAAGGTCCCCGGGTTTGAGGGAAGGACGGAGGTTGCCAGCAGTGGACCGTGGCACACCCCCGCTTATTTCAGCCGCCCGCCAATTGGGCCGATGCGGCGCTTAGGACGCCAATCCTTGATCCTCGACGGTCGGCGATCGGGACAGGCTTTCGCGCACGAACGCCATATGCTGACGCAGCAAATACAGTTGCTCTGCGTGCGAGGCCGGCATCTTGCCGGAGATGACGGATCTTTCCACCGCCCGCAGGCGTTCGAGCAGAACGGCTCTGCGTTCCCCGCTGAGACTCCCCAGAGCCTCCCTTTCGATCGCCATCAGTTCCCCGTAGCGATGGTGAATGCGGCTGTCGATGCGCCAGCGATACAGCTGCGGCAGATACCGGAGCCCCGGCACGAGCAACACGAATATCGGCACGAGAACCACGACGGCGCGATTGACCAGACTCGCCAGCCAGAACGGCAAATATCGGTACGTAAAGCTCCTGTCGCCGGATTTGTAATAGCGCGCGGCTTCCGGGTCGAGCGGCAACGAGTGCATCGCGGGATTCGGAAATTGACCCGCCGATTGCAGGAGCGTGGCGCGCCCATGCACCTGGACGGCCGCGTCGACCAGCAGATCGACGAGCGCCGGATGCAGATCGGAATGGGCGACCAACTCGACGGCCGGAGCGAGCAGGTTGACCTCGGCGGGCGGAAGATTCTCGCCGAGATCGAATGCCCCCGGCGGCACGACCAGCTTGTTCAAGTACGGGAAGCGGCGCACATAGGCGTCCGCCTGGGGAAAGCCGAACAATTGAATCCCCTCGGCGTGGAGCATTTCTCGGATGGTGATCGGTGAAGCCGAGTCACCGGTCAGAAAAATCGCGTCCGCCCGCCCCCGGAGCAGCGCCTCTCGGGCGGCATCGCCTTCCAGGGGCAACAGGCGTGTCGGACCCGCAGGATCGATCTCATTGGCCTTCAGCAGAGCCAGCGCCAGATATCGGGTCCCGCTTCCCTCCGGGCCAATGGCGATACGCTGCGAGCGGAAGTCGGATAGCCGCATGAGCGGCTTCGGGCTTCGATAGAATATCGTGACGGGCTGGTAGAACATCGCTCCGAGCGATACCAGGTCGGCGGCTTGGTCGTCCTGCGACAAACCGGCCTGGACCAGCGCGATGTCCACGCGCGATTTGCGATCCGACAAGCGGGCCAGATTCTCCATCGAACCGGCCGATTCGACCACCTTGAGCGTGATGCCGCTGCGCGCCAGGATTTTGGCGTAGCGTTCGGCGACCGTCTCGAACGCACTGCCGGCCGGCCCGGTGCTGATCGTGATGGTGTGCGGCGGAGCCGCCCGCACGAAATGCAGCGCCCCCCAGATGGCGAGTACCGCCAGCAAAAGAATGGGGCCCAGCGTCTGCACCAGAGCCCAGACGGACACGGCGGTGAACTTCAGCGACCCGCGCATCGGTACTCCTGCGAGGATGCCGCAGGCTCATCGGGCGACCTTCGCGGGATCGGGAGCCTCACCACGAATCTGGACCCCACCCCCTCGAGACTCTCCACGAAAACCTCGCCCTCATGCAAGGCCACGACCATGGACACCAGATGCAGGCCGACGCCCGTGCCGGCGACGCCGGTGGCATTGCTGCCGCGAAAATAACGCTCGAAAAGCCGTTCCCGGTCTCGCGCCGGGATGCCGATGCCATGGTCGCGCACGTGCACTACCAGCCAGCCCGATTCTTCCCGCGCCTTGACTTCGGTCGGGCTCGTGGCGGGGGAGTACTTGATCGCGTTGGAGATCAAATTGCTGAACGCATGGAACAGGAGATTCGGATCGCCGAAGATGATCGCCGGCAAGGATGCAAAGTCCTCGACGACGATGGCGCAGCGGTTCGCATCTCGATGCGCCTGGCAGGCGTCGCGCAGCAGCGCGCCGGGATCGAGATCGCAGGGGTGAAAGGCAGCCCGTCCGTCGAGGAGGCGCGAGGCGCCGAGCAAGCTGTCCATGATGTTGGTGATTCGCTGTACGGCGCTGCGGATGCGGGTGCCCCTCTCCGCCGCATCCTCCGCATCGAGACGGTCCTGCATCTTGATCAGCCGTTGCGCATGACCGTCGATGATGGTGAGCGGAGTCCGAAATTCATGCGAAGTCATCGACACGAAATCGCGCTGTTGCGCGGTCAGCTGCCGCTCATTCTCCAAGCCCGCCTCCAATGCCGCCGCCTGTTCGAGCAATCGCCGCTGGCTCGTGGCAAGAGCGACCGCGTTGTCCCGGAACACCGACACCGCGCGCGCCATTTCGCCTATTTCATCGGCGCGCTGCGCGCTCGGAATCGCGATTTCGGTGTCGTGATGGGCAAGGCTGCGCATGCACGCGGCGAGCTTCACCAGGGGGGCGAGGATACCCCGCGCGATGTAGGCGACGACCCCCACGAGCAGGAACGCCGCCAGCAGCATGGCCGTTACGATCATGGTGCGCGCACGCGAGTAGGTCGAGTCTGCGCGCTCGCTGTCGCGGCGCGCCTTGACCACCGTCTGCTCGGTCAGACGGCTCAGTATGTCGCTGGATAGATCGAATGGGCGCCGCGATCTCGTGTTGTAAGTCGCCACCGCCCGCGCGGTATCGCCGGCGCGCGCGAGCTCGATCACCTGGTCGGCAACAGCCTGATAGGCCGACCATTGCGCGGAGAACTGCGCGTATAGGGCGGCCTCCGGGGGCTCCTGCGAGATCTTCTCGTATGCACGCTGGCTCGCCGCGACGGTGTCGCGAAGCGATGCGATCTCCTTGGCGCTCGCGGCCAACTCCGCCGGCGTCGACGAGAGAAGCAGATTCGCCTCCGCGGCCCGGTAATCGGACATGTAATTGGACAAATCTCCCAAGATCCCGGTATCGCGCAGCCAATGATTGCGAATCACCTCGGAGGCGTGATTCACGTCGCTGAGGCGCGCAAAGCCGAACGCTCCGAGTCCCATGATCGACAGAAACAGCAATGCGATGACCGAATAAAGGCGTACGCGGATCGAATGGGACGCGAGCCATTGCCGCGACCGCCGCCACAGCGTCCCTATCGTATCGCGAGGAGGCGCGATCGTGACTGCGGGATGGTCGGCGGCGGAGTCCATCGCTCTCCTCAGGGGTCGATGAGATGTCCCGAGGTGGCCTTCACCACCGCTTCGGTGCGCGTCGACACATTCAGCTTGCGGCAGGCGTTCTCGATATGGAAATTCACCGTGCGCTTGCTGATGTTGATGATTTGCGCGATTTCCGGCGAGGTTTTGCCGCGTGCGGACCACGTGAGGCATTCGAGCTCGCGCTCATTCAACGCGACATGGCGCGACCATACTTCGTTGCGCGCGGATTTTCCCAATCGCGCGTCGATGATCGACGCGAGAATCTCGAAATCGACCGGTTTGGTCACGTAATCATCGGCACCGAGCCGCCGCCCTGTGAGTTCGCTGTCGCGATCCGTTCGCGCGGTGAGAAAAATGAACGGCACCGATTCCAAGTTGGGCGCGAGAGCGATCAGTTGTTCCATTACTTCGAAACCGGTCATGCCCGGCATGTTGATGTCGCACAGCACCAGGTCGGGATCCGTCTTGAGAATCGCGCTCAGGCCGCTGTGCCCATCGGCGGCGGTGCTGACGATATAGCCCCGCTCTTGGAGGTCTTCGGCGATCAATTCCGCCGTTTCCGCGTCATCTTCGATGCACAGGATCCGTTTGCTCATCGTTGGCGCCGACTGAGCTCAGTTCGCCGCAACGGGGACTGCGCCGCCGCGGTTCCACCATCCACCCCCGAGCGCCTGATACAGCGCCGCCGTATCGCCGAGCCGGGTTGCGCGGGCTTGCACCTCGCTGAGCACCGCCTGGGCGTACACCATCCCGGCCGTGAGCTCCGACAGATAATCGCCGTAACCGCTTTGCATGCGTTGATGCGCCAGATCCAAAGCCACTTTGGCGGCCTCCTCGGCATCCACCGCCGCGGTCAACGCGTCGGCATCACTGACGATGGCGTGCAGCGTATCGGCGACGTTCTGGTAAGCCTGCAGCACCGTGCTCTGATATTGAGCCGCAGCCTGGCGCAGCGCTTGATTGGCGGCGCGCTTCTCGTGCAGCAGCGTGCCGCCGTCGAACAGAGGCTGGGCGACGTCTCCGATCAGACTCCAGAAGGGACCGCCGGAGCTGAACATCTGGGAAAACTGCGTGGCCTCGCCTCCGGCAACGCCGGTAATCGAGAACTGCGGAAGCATTGCCGCGACGGCGACGCCGACATTGGCGTTCGCGGCGTGCAGGTTTTCCTCCGCCGCGCGTATGTCGGGCCGTTGCTCGATGATTTTGGAGGGCAGGCTCAATGGAAGCTGCGGGGGCAGCGTCAACGACTTGAGTTCGAACGTCTCTGCGACATCCTGGTTCGGCAGATTGCCCACCAGCGCTCGAATCAAGTCCCGGTTCTGCTCGAACTGCTTTCGAAGCGGCGGGAGCAGCGCCTTGGCCTGCGCCAATTGCAACTCCTGAGCGGCCAGGTCGACCCGGGTCGCAAAGCCCGAATTGAACTTGTTGCGTACGATCGCCAGCGACTTCTCGTTGTGCGCGATGATCTGTTCGGTCGCCTTGATCTGCGCCCGCGTAGAGGCCTCCTGAATCGCGGCAGCGACGACGTTGGAGGCGAGACTGATGTAGGTCGCCTCGAGCTCGTAGCGCTGCATCCTGGCCTGCGCGTCCAGCGACTCCACTTTGCGGCGGTTGCCGCCGAACACATCCGGCGTAAAGCCCACGGTCACTTCCGCGGTATGCATATTGTAGATGACGGGAGCGGCGGGGGCCCTGGCCGTGATGTCGGTCCCGTTGCCTTGCGGCCCGGGATCGTTGCCGCCCAGATTGCCGGCTATCTGCTGACGCGAGAAACCGTAGTCGACGCCGACGCTCGGAAAGAAATAGCCCTGTTGCGCATAGACCATTTCCTGCGCTTGCTTGAGGGCCGCCTGCGCGGCCTTGACGGTCGGATTGGCGCGAAACGATTTCTCCACCAGCGAATCGATGGCCGCAGATCCGAAGGCCTCCCACCATTTGTACGAGACGTCCTGTCCCGACACGAAGGTCTGAGGGTCGCCGCCGCTGCCGCCCGTCGAGGCCGTCGTCGGGGGGAGCGGCTCGCTGGTGTACCCGGCATCGGCGGGCGCTTTCGGCGCGTGAAAGTTCGGTCCCACGGCGCAGCCGGCCACCGCGGCCACCGCGAGCAGCGTAGAAGCCATGCAGCGATGAAATCTCTGGTTCATTCGCGGTGAGCTTATCGTAATGAGCGGCACGATCGGCCCGAGTTGGGAAATTTTACGGAATTTTGATACGAGTTGCTTCATTCTGAGCCAACTCGTCGCTCCGGTTGAACTGTGAATGCTAACAGTGAATAGTCACAGTAGACCAGGCTTCGCAGGCGCGGACATCATCCGCGAGTTACGATGAACGAGGTTCCGCATGCCCCGCCCGAATCCCTGCCCGAGACCCGCCTGCGGCCGGTCAGCCCGGCTCATGATGGCTATGATTCTCGCGCCGGTGGTCCCGCTCGTCCACCCGGGATGGGGGGGGCAGGTGGCGTGGGCCGCCGCGGGGGGCGGAGCTGCGCCTCCGGCCGCCAAGGCGTCGGCCGATACGGTCACCTTGTCGGACTCGCAGCTCAATTCGATCGCCGTGGCGGCAGTTGCCCTGCGAGAGTTTCCGATCGAGAAACAAGCGGTCGGCAACATCGATTTCAACGAGGACATGAGCGTCCAAGTCTTCACGCCGTATCAGGGCCGCATCATTCGAGCCTTTCCGAACGTGGGCGATGACGTAAAGAAGAGCCAGGTGCTCTTCACGCTCGAAAGTCCCGATTTCATCGCCGCCGAATCCACCCTCATCTCCACGGCGGCGGCATTGGATCAGACGTCCAGCGCCTTGACGCGCGCGCGAACGCTCTATGCGTCCAAAGCCATCGACCAGAACGATTACGAGACCGCCGTCGCCAATCAGGCGAGCGCGGAGGGTGCGTTGCACGCGGCGAGACATGCCGTCGCTATTTTCGGCAAGAGCGAGGCGGAGATCGATCACATCGTCGCGACCCGCCAGGTCGAGACCGCGCTCGTCGTCAAGAGTCCGATTGCGGGCCGCATCACCGCACGCAATGCGGCGCCGGGACTGCTCGTGCAACCGGGCAACGCGCCGGCGCCCTATTCGGTGGCCGACCTGTCGACCGTCTGGATGCTGGCCGACGTGCCCGAGTCGGAGATTCCCAGCTTCAAGGTCGGCCAAAAGGTGTCGGTATCGGTCGGGGCCTTCCCCGGGCGGGAATTCAGCGGAGCCATCACGGTTATTGGTGCGACGGTCGATCCGAATTCGCGCCGCGTCACTCTGCGCTCCGTGATCAAGGACCCGAAGCACGAGCTGCTGCCGAACATGTTCGCGAGCTTCGTCATTCGCACCGCAGCGCCCGCGTTGGCGCCCGCGGTACCGCTGAACGGGGTGGTGCGCGAAGGCGACGGCACGATGTCGGTCTGGGTGGTGGGCAGCGACCCGCATCGCTTCACCCGCCGTTCGGTCAAGATCGGTGAGCAGCGCGATGGCTATGACCAGATTCTGGACGGCTTGAAATCGGGTGAGCGGGTGGCGGTCGACGGCGCCATCTTTCTGAGCAACATCCTCTACGGCGGAGCCTCCTGATCTCGGCGCAAGCCGACGAGGCTACCCCAAGACAGTAAATCTCATGATTAGGGCTATACTCGCGTTTGCGCTCAGCCGTCGCGCCGTCATCCTGCTGGGCTTGTTCGTCTTCATCGCGGCCGGTCTCGCCGCCTATTCGAAGCTGAACATCGAGGCGTACCCCAATCCCGCGCCGGTCATTCTGGAGATCACCGCGCAAGCCGCCGGCCTGTCGGCCGAGGAGATGGAGAAGTACTACACGACGCCGATGGAAATCGGACTGTACTCGACGCCCGGCATCGATAACATCCGCTCGACCTCCTTCTACGGACTGTCGTTCGTGCGGGTCACGTTCAAGTACGGCGTGGAATACCACTTCGCTTACACCCAGGCGGCGCTCAGTCTGCAACAGAATGTGCAACTCCCCGGCAACCAGATTCCGCAGATCCAGCAATCGAGCCTGGTCGGCGAAGTATATCGGTATCAGGTGGTCGGCCCGCCGCATTTCGGGTTGACCAATCTGCGCACCGTGCAGGATTGGATCGCACTGCGCCGCTTGTCCACCGTTCCCGGCGTCGCGGCCGTCAACAGCTGGGGCGGCACCACCAAGGAATTCGAGGTCGCCGTGGATCTCAACAAGCTTCAGGCCTACAACATCACGATGCCGCAGCTGCTGACCGCGCTCGGCAATTCCAACATCAACGTCGGCGGCCGCGAGATCACCGTCGGCCAGCAGTCCGTCAATATCCGGGGCGTCGGCCTGGTCGACGACGGCGGCAACGACGATCTGACCCAGGGCTATCACGTCGACGACATCCAAAACGTCGTGCTGGGCCAGTTCAACGGCGTGCCCGTGCTCGTGAAAGACGTGGCCCGGGTGTACGTCGGCAACGTGCCGCGACTCGGCATCGCCGGGCGCGACCACGAGGACGATATCGTCGCGTCGATCGTGGTCATGGGGCGCACTCAGCATACCAACGACGTCGTGCCGCGCATCAGGGCCGCCGTGGCGGCGATGAACACCGACGGAAGCCTGCCGCCGGGCGTCAAGCTCGTTCCCTACTATGACCGCACCACGCTGGTCAATGTGACCACCCACACGGTGCTGCACAATCTGATTTTCGGCTGTCTGCTGGTGTTCTTGGTGCAATGGATCTTTCTCGGGGATCTGCGCAGCGCCATCATCGTCGGCGTCAATATTCCATTCGCGCTGTTCTTCTCCATCATCATCCTGGTACTGCAGGGGCAGGACGCGAACCTCCTGTCCATCGGTGCGGTCGACTTCGGCATCATCATCGACTCGGCGGTCATCCTGGTCGAGAACATATTCAGAAACCTCCAATCCATGCCGAATCTGCAGGCGCAGATGGTGGAGGGGTTGCGCCAGGGAACCTATGGGAACGATCCTTCGGTCGGCAGCGATGCCCACTGGACGGTGCGGCTGCGGATGATCTACGTGTCGGCGCTGCAAGTCGACAAAGCCATCCTATTCTCCACCGCGATCACCATCGCGGCATTCGGGCCGCTGTTCACCATGCAGGGGGTCGAAGGGCAGATCTTCGGGCCGATGGCGCGCACGTACGGCTACGCCCTGGCCGGCGCGCTGATCGCGACGTTCACGGTGACGCCGGTACTGTCGTCGATTTTGTTGCCGGAGCGAGTCAAGGAGACGGAAACATTCCTCGTCCGGGGATTGCACCGGCTTTACCGGCCGGCGCTCGACTTCGCCCTGAATCGGCGCGGGCTCGTGGTCGGCATCGGCGTCGCCTTTCTGGCGCTGGTCGGGATCATGATCCCGTTCCTCGGCAGCGAGTTTCTGCCGGCGCTGGAAGAAGGCAACTATTGGATCCGCGCGGCGATGCCGCAGACCATGTCGCTGGACGCGGGAACCGAGGCGACGCGCAAGATGCGCGAAATCTTGCTCAAGCATCCCGAGATCATCACGGTGGTGTCGCAGCACGGGCGCCCGGACAACGGCAGCGACGCATCGCCGTTTTCCAACGTGGAGTTATTTGCTCCGCTCAAATCCTATGACGAGTGGCCGGCCGGAATGACCAAGGACAAGCTCACGGCGCAGCTGCAGGCGGAATTCGACGCGGCATTGCCGGGCGTCGTGTTCAATTTCTCGCAGTACATTCAGGACAACGTGGAAGAGGCTCTTTCGGGGGTCAAGGGCGCGAACTCGGTCAAGATCATCGGCCCCAATTTGAACGTGCTGGAGAAATACGCGGGCCAAATTCTCGAGGAGATGCAGAAGGTCAAGGGGATGGAAGATCTGGGCATCTTCCACATCGTCGGCCAGCCGAATCTCAACATCAAAGTCGATCGCGTCAAAGCCGCTCGATACGGACTCAATACGGGAGACGTGAATACGGTCGTGCAAGCCGCCATGGCCGGCGCGGTGGCGAGCACCGTGCTGGAGAGCGATCGGCAGTTCAATCTGACGGTGCGCCTGGAGCGGCAATACCGGGACAGCATCGACAAAATCCGCGCCATTCCCGTGGCGTATCAAACCGCCGCCGGGACGACGGCCTATATTCCGTTGAGCGAATTGGCCGACATCACGTTGGATTCCGGCGCGTCCTACATCTATCACGAAACCACGCAGCGCTACATTCCGATCAAATTCAGCGTGCGCGGCCGTGACCTCGGCAGCACCGTGGCCGAGGCGCAACGCCGCATCGCGCGGAACGTCCATCTGCCAACGGGATATCGAATAGTGTGGGCGGGCGAGTTCCAGGATTTGCAAACCGCGAAGAAGCGATTGGCGGTGTTCGTGCCGATGAGCCTCGCGCTGATCCTCGTTTTGCTGTACAGCCTGTTCAATTCCGTGCGGGACAGTCTGCTCGCGTTGGCGGGCATACCCTTCGCGGTGGCCGGCGGTGTACTCGCGCTGTTCATCACCGGTCTGCCCTTCAGCGTATCCGCGGCCATCGGATTCATCTCGCTGATGGGCGTATCGGTGATGAACGGCATTCTCGTGCTGACCTATTTCAACGAGCTCCATATGCAGGGCATGGGAGCGTTCGACGCCATGGAGCGCGCCGCAGAGAAGCGTATGCGCCCCATGCTGATGACGGCGCTTTCCGCCTGCATCGGCCTCGTGCCTGCTGCCCTGTCGCACGGTATCGGCAGCCAAGTGCAGCGTCCTTTGGCGACCGTCGTCGTCGGCGGAATGCTCTTGGGGCCGCTCATGCTGCTGATGGTGGTCCCGGCGCTCCAACTCGTGTTCTTGCGCAAGTCGCACGAGAACGATGGCGCCCGCCCCCTCGAGCCTCGGGAGGCCTGATGTCTCGAGATCGATCATGAGATCAATGCATCACCGGGCGGCAACAGGCGCTTGCATGCTCATCGCGCTCGGGTCGGGTTACTTGGCGGCGCCCGCCGTCGGGTGGAGCAAAGCCGCCGCAGGGGGCGAACGCGCTGTGTCGAATCATCCGGCGGCCGCCCCCCGGACCCAGCAACCGACCGCTCGGCATCAAGCGCCGCCGGCTGTTCTTCCCGTCCGGCCCATGAACCGGCCGGTGAACCGGCCCATGAACGGCCGATTAACCGCGCCGGTGAATCGATCTGTCGGACATATGTCGACCATCCGCCATCAACCCGCCTTCCGCGCGGCGGCCGGAGCATCGCCGATTGCAGGAAAGCAACAAGCCGCCGGGGTGCTTGGCGGGCCGGCAAAGTATGATGCGAAGAAGGGCGCCGTCATAGGAACCGCGATGGGACATAGGCGCTGAATATAAAGAGCTGAATAAAAGAGGTGCCGATGCCAGCCGTTCCGGGGACGATGAAGGCCGTGCTCCTGAAAGGACATGGCGGCTTCGATCAGCTGGAGTTTCGCGAGGATGTGCCGGTTCCGCAGCCGGAGGAGGGTGCCGTGCTCGTGCAAATCGGCGCCGCCGGCGTCAACAATACCGACATCAATACGCGTACCGGGTGGTACTCGCGTGCGGTGTCCGAGGGAACGACCGCGGCGGGAGCCGCGGTCGGGTTCGACGGCGCGAGCGCCGAGGACTCCGGGTGGACCGGTGCGAAACATCAATTCCCGAGGATTCAGGGCGCCGATGGCTGCGGCCGGATCGTCGCGGTCGGCGGCGGCGTAGGGGCCGGTCGAATCGGCGAGCGTGTCTTGATCGAACCGGTCATTCGCATGAAGCGGGACGGGATCACGCGGGTCATCTACTTTGGCTCCGAGTGCAATGGGGCATTTGCCGAATACGCCTGCGTGCCGTCGCTGAACGCTCATGCGATCTCGAGCGGCCTGTCCGATGCGGAGCTCGCTTCCTTTCCTTGCGCATATGCCGCGGCCGAGCACATGCTCGAGCGCAGTCAAGTCGCGGCCGGCGACAAGGTGCTGGTCACCGGGGCCTCCGGCGGCGTCGGCTCCGCGGCCGTGCAACTGGCGGTGCGCCGTGGCGCAAGCGTGATCGCGGTGGCCAGCCCTGCCAAGGCGCAAGGCATCCGGGCGCTCGGTGCGTCGCTCGTGATCGCCCGCGACGCCGACCTCGTCGAGGAACTGGGACGCGAAAGCGTCGATGCGGTCATCGACGTGGTCGGCGGCAAGCAGTTCGGCAGACTTCTCGAGGTTCTGCGAAGACGAGGACGCTATGCCGTGGCGGGCGCCATCTCGGGGCCGGTCGTCGACCTCGACCTGAGAACGCTGTACCTCAAGGATCTTCGGCTGGACGGCTGCACGGTGTTCGAGCCCGGCGTGTTCCGCAATCTCGTCGGGTACATCGAGCGTGGCGAGATCCGTCCGGTGGTTGCGAGGGTCTACCCGCTCCGCTCGATCGTTGCCGCCCAGCAGGAATTCACTGCCAAGGGGCACACGGGCAAGATCGTGCTCGAGCCCTGAGGGGATCGGAGTAATGCAAATGCAGGCGCCGACGCATCGGCGTTAAGTTAATTTTGACTCTCTCGCGCAAAGTCGCCGCCGCGGCGCATTTGTTAACTTGACACCGAATCTCGAGTGCGCTCAGAGTACCGGCCAGCCATGAGGCCTGAGTATCAGCGAGAGGGTCGCGGAGATGCAGCGCGACTCCGGCAAAAGGAGTTGGCGATGATTACCGCTCAGGCGATCAAGTCGAGACATTCGGACGTATTCACGTACCTGCACGGCAATCTGGACTCGAGTGCCGAGCATTGCCGGGTTCCCGCGGACTCCTGCAGTGCCAGCCTGGTATTCGTCAGCGATGCCCAACAAATAGCCCAGGCGTTCGCGCGTCAACCCGCCATTCTCATCTGCCTCAGCACGATGTCCGAGTCGTTGAAGCCGGCGACGGACGACATATGTTGTTTTTCGGTCAAGGTCATGCCCGTCGGCATGGCAACGCTGCTCAAATACTTCGACCGCAAACGAGTCCGTTTCACCCAGTGGGGTCAACAACATCCGACGGCGGTCGTGCACCCGGACGCCCGTGTCGGATCGGATGTGTACTTGGGGCCCTATTGCGTGATCGGCGCCAATGCCACGATCGGAAGCAACAGCATGATCGGAGCGCACGCGGTAATCGAAAACGACGCCTCGATCGGCGAACGCACGGTCATTCATCCGCAGGTTTTCATTGGGGCCGGGTGCCGGGTCGGCGATGATTGCGAAATTCATCCGCATACCACCGTGGGCGGCGACGGATTTGGCTACGCACCGGGCCCCGACGGGCGCGCCCGCAAGATTTCGCACCTGGGGAACGTCGTGATAGGCAACGACGTGGAGATCGGCAGCAACTGCGCCATCGACCGCGCGACCTTGACGTCGACGCACATTCGCGCCGGGACCAAGCTGGACAACATCTGCCATATCGCGCACAACTGCGATCTCGGCGAGGACGGCTTCTATACCGCCGGCTTCATGATGGGCGGATCGACCCGGATCGGCCGGCGGTTCATGACGGGCGGCAACACCGTGGTAACGACGCACGTGACCGTAGCCGACAATGTGACTCTGTCGGGCAGATCCTCCGTCACCCAGGATGTGCCCAATCCGGGTGCCTACGGCGGCTATCCCCTGCAGCCTCTGGCGGATGCGATGCGGACGGCCGCCAGCCTCGGCAAGCTCAATGAGATCAGAAAAAACCTGGCCAGGGTCATGAGGCATCTCAACCTCACTTAGCCGCGAGGCGGGTCAACCCAGGCGCGGCCGGCGCCTATCTGCCCCGCAGTCCGAGTGAAGCGCGGGCCGCTACGATGGTGTTGTTGACCAGCATCGTCACGGTCATGGGCCCGACGCCGCCGGGCACAGGGGTAATGTAGGAAGCCTTGCGTCGAACGCCTTCGAAATCCACGTCCCCGACGAGGCTGCCGTCCGGCAGGCGGTTGATGCCCACATCCACGACGACTGCACCGGTCTTGACCATGGGCGCGACGATCAGATTCGGCTTGCCGGCGGCGACGACCAGGATGTCGGCGAGAATCGTGAATTGAGCCAGATCGCGCGTCTTGGCATGGCAAATACACACGGTCGCGTCGCGTTGCATGAGCATCAGCGCCGTCGGTTTGCCAACGATGTTGCTTGCGCCCACCACCACGACGTTTTGTCCTTCGATCGGAATGTCCTCCGCCTCGAGAAGTTTCTGAACGCCGTATGGGGTGCACGGCGGGAAGATGGTTGTACCCACCACCAGCCCTCCGACGTTATAGAGGTGAAATCCGTCCACGTCCTTGCCGGCGGCGATGCGCTCGAGCACCGCCGTCACCGCGATGTGTTTGGGGAGCGGCAACTGCACGAGCACGCCATGAACGCTGTCGTCGGCGTTCAGTTCGTCGATGATGGACATCAACTCTTTCAGGGTGGTGGTTTCCGGCCGCTCCATCACGGTCGACTTGATACCAACGTCCCGGCAGGCCTTGACCTTGTTCGCTACGTACACCTGGGAGGCGGCATCGCTCCCGACCAGAACCACCACCAAAGACGGTATAACTCCGGTTTTGGCGAGGATGTCGGCGGCGTCAGCCTTGAAGCCTTCTCTAAAGCGGCGCGCGTGCTCGCGGCCATCGATGATCTTCGCACTCAAAATATATCAGCCAAGGACTTTCCCGAATGATGGGCCCCGGATTATACATACCGGTATGCCGCAAGATTCTGAATATCCAGACCGCGGCGCCGCCGAGCCCGCCTTCGCGCCCCGGCCGCTGCTGATCTACGACGGCGATTGCGCGTTTTGCGCCTATTGGGCTCGCTATTGGCAGAAGCTCACCGCCGAGCTGGTCGAGTACAGGCCATTTCAGGAGGTGGCGGAACGATATCCGGCCATCCCGCGCACCGAGTTTCAGCGAGCTGTGCAATACATCGCGCCCGAGGGAGGCCGCGCGAGCGCCGCCGAAGCCAGCTTCTTGACGCTCAGCCACGCGCGCGGCAAGGCATTCTGGCTCGCGCTCTACAGGCATCTGCCCGGATTTGCGGCGGTCTCGGAGCGGGTATACACGTTCATCGCGGCTCATCGCTCGGCGTCTCATCGGGTGAGCCTGTTTCTATGGGGCAAGGAGCACGTGCCGCCGCGGTACGATACCGCCTCGTATCTGTTCCTCCGGCTCTTTGGCCTGATTTATTTCTCGGCGTTCGTTTCCTTCGGCGTGCAGGCTCCGGGGCTGATCGGCAGCCATGGCATCCTGCCCCTGGCCGAAATGGTCGATGCCGTCGCCCGCAGCGCGGGGCCGGCGCGCTTTTATTACATGCCGATGGTGTTCTGGTGGAGCGCCGGCGACGCCGCCATTCAGGCCGTCTGCTGGTCCGGTGCGGCCCTCGCGCTAATGCTCACGTTGAATATCCTGCCTCGCGCGAGCCTCCTGCTGCTGCATGTGCTGTACCTGTCGCTGCTGTACGCGGGGCAGTCGTTCATGACGTACCAGTGGGACGTGTATCTGCTGGAAACCGGCTTTCTCGCGCTGATCCTGGCTCTTGCCCCGATGCCGGGAATCTGGTTGTTGCGATGGCTGCTGTTCCGATTCATGTTCATGTCCGGCGTCGTGAAGCTCTCGAGCGGCGATCCCAATTGGCGCAATCTATCGGCGCTGTCCTATCACTTTCTCACTCAGCCCTTACCGACGCCGCTCGCCTGGTATGTGGCGCAGCTGCCGTCGAGCATGCTTGAAGCCGCCACTGGCGGCATGTTCGTGATCGAGTTGATCCTGCCGTTCTTCATCTTTTGTCCGCGCCGGCTGCGCTTCGGCGCCGCCTTCGGGATTCTGCTGCTGCAAAGCTGCATCTTGGTCACCGGCAATTACAACTGGTTCAACCTTCAGACCATGCTGCTCTGCTTGTTGTTGTTCGACGATGCGGCTCTGCTGAGTATCTTGCCGCAGAGACTCGTCCGTCTGCTGCCGGCGCGAGCCGCACGGGCCGACGGGCGCCGAGCGGTGTCGATCATCGTTCGCGCAGTGGCGGTGCTGATCGTGTTTTGCAGCCTGGTGCAGATGGATCTGCGTTTCGGCGGTAATCCGGCCGCAGCGGCGCAGGAACTCGATCGGCTGATCGAGCCGCTGCGCATCGTCAGCGGCTACGGCCTGTTCGCGGTCATGACCACGCAGCGCGACGAGATCGTCATCGAAGGCTCGAACGACGGCATCGAATGGCGCGAGTACGAATTCCGTTATAAACCCGGTGATCTCGAACGCGCGCCGCCTTGGAACATCCCGCATCAGCCGCGATTGGACTGGCAGATGTGGTTTGCGGCGCTCAATGATCCGAGGGGGCTGCCGTGGTTCTCGGGCTTTCTGCGGAGGATTCTCGACAACGAGCCCGCGGTGACGGCGCTCCTTGCGAAGAACCCCTTTCCGGGCAAGCCGCCGCTCTACGTGCGGGCCTTGTTCTACGATTACACGTATGCCGGCGGCCCGGAAAAAGCCAGGGGGTTCTGGTGGCAACGGCGGCTGCTCGGTGTGTATTTCCCCGCCGTACGGCTATCCGCCGCCGCGCGCGCTCAGTGAGGGCGGCTGGGCTACGGGAAAGTACCTATTGGCGGGCGCCCGGCTTCGATGAAGTCTACCGAGATCCGAATGTTCGCTTGCATTTGAGGGTCCAATGACAACCGCCACGGCCGTCTGCTTCGACGCCGATCTGATGCGCCGCTACGATCGCGAGGGCCCGCGCTACACCTCGTATCCCACGGCGATGCAATTTCGCGACGGGATCGAAGCGGGCGACTATGAGCGCGCCGCAGCCGCCAGCGTCGGCGCCAACGAAGGGCTCCCGCTATCGCTGTACGTGCACATTCCGTTTTGCCTGAGCCCTTGCTTTTATTGCGGATGCAACAAGATCGTGACCCGCCGTCCAGAGCGGGCCGATGACTATGTTCGCCGCTTGCTGTGCGAGATTGGCCGGCGCAGCGCGTACTTCGGCCGAAGCAGGACGGTCGAGCAGATGCACTTCGGCGGCGGAACGCCGACATTCTTGCCGCGGCAGCTGCTCATCGAATTGATCGATCGAATCGATCGAGAATTTCAGCTGACGGACGCCCGGTCCCGCGATTACTCGATCGAAATCGATCCGCGCGGAGTCGACGGCGGCATGCTGCGGCTGTTGGCCGCCCTTGGCTTCAACCGAATCAGCCTCGGAGTGCAGGATTTCGACGAGAACGTGCAGCAGGCGGTAAACCGCATACAGCCCGCCGAGACGGTCGCGCGCGTTTACGGCCAGGCGCGCGATCTGGGGTTCAGCTCGATCAATTTCGACCTGATCTACGGCTTGCCGAGGCAGACTCAGGCGACGTTTGCGGCCACGCTGGACCGCGTGATCGACCTGCGTCCGGATCGCCTGGCGGTGTACGGCTACGCCCATATGCCGCGCTTATTCAAAGCGCAACGGCAGATACGCACCCGCGAGTTGCCGGATCCGGCCGCACGGCTCGGCCTGCTGCAGCTGGCGGTCGAGAAGCTCTGCGCGGCGGGTTACGTGTACATCGGCATGGATCATTTCGCGCTGCCCGGCGATGGACTCGCAACGGCACGCCGCGACGGCACCTTGCACCGGAATTTTCAGGGCTATACGACTCACGCGAACCGGGATCTCGTCAGTCTCGGTGTCAGCGCGATCGGCCGGGTCGGTGACCTGTACGTTCAGAATCACAAGTTGCTGGGCGACTATGAAGCGGCGGTCGACCGGGGCGCCCTGCCTTCGTGCCGGGGCGTGCGCATGAGCCGGGACGATGTGGTGCGCAAGGACGTCATTCACGACATCATGTGCAACGGCAGCATCGACGTAGCCACCGTCGAGCGCCGGCACGGCATTCGATTCGACGGCTATTTCGCGGACGAATTAGACCGGCTGCGCGGCTTGCAAGCGGACGGTCTGGTGGAGCTCGGCAACGGCCGCATCGTGTTGACGCCGGCGGGCCGCCTGTTGATGCGGTCCGTCGCCATGACCTTCGATGCCTATCTTTCCACCGAGCGGGCGTCCGAACGCGGTTCGCGCGTGATCTGATCAGACTCCGCTCAGCTCGCCGAGCGCCTCGATCAGCGGACGCAAATGAGCTCGCAAGGCCGCCGATCGGCCGACGCTCGAGCGGTAGATCGGGCGTCGCACCTGCGCAAGACTCGAAGTGTTGACCGGACGCCGACTCTCGAAGAAGCGCATGCAGGCCTCGTTCCACCGCAGGCCCAAAAAGTCCACGAGCCGACGCATCGTCGGTTCCGGCTGCGTCACCAAGGTCTCGTAGTCCACATCCATGTAAACTCGAGCGGGCAGGGCACGGCGCCAGTGTTCCATCAGCGAATGGTAGCTGCGATAGTAAAGGCCCAATTCCCGCAGATCGTAGGAAAATGAGAAGTTGCCGACGAATAATTTCGTGTAGGCCGAAAAGCACGTGTCGAGCGCGTCGCGGCGGCAATGGACGATGCGGGCGTTGGGAAAGATGCGGTGAATGACCCCGAGACGGCTGAAATTCATCAGATCTTTGTCGATCACCCGTGCCGCGCTCGGCGAATGCCGCCGTAGGATCCTGAGCGCCTCCTCCGCCGTCCTCGCCTCGTCGCCACGCTCGCCGCGCTTCGAGAAGGGATCGAGCACCTCCCGCAATCGGAGTTGCTCGCCGCCGCCATGGACATCGGGATGCGAGGCAAGGATCTGCTCGATCAGCGAGGAGCCGCTTCTCGGCATGCCGACCACGAACACCGGCAACTCGGAGGCACGCGCCCCCGAAAGCTCGATCTGCGCCGATTCCAGCGGAGCGGCGGCGATCGATCGCAACGTCGCGGCGGCAGCATCCACATCGTACGTGATGACGGAGCGTTTCAAGCGATTGCCCTCGTGCCAATGAGCGAATGCGGCATCCACCGCTTCCGTCTCGAAGTGCGCCTTGCCGAGCGCGAAATTCAGCAAGATGCGGTCGCGGTGCGAGCAACCGGCCTCGAGAAGTCCGCTCATTGCAGCGATGTCGGTGTCCCCGGCCGTGAAGGTTTTTGCATTGGCCTTGTCGTACCAGGCATCGGCCAACCAAGGCTCATGAGTCAACGCTCGATCGAAGGTGCTGCAAGCTTCTGCGAAGCGTCCGAGAGTGCTGAGCAGCACGGCCTTCTCCGACAGGGCGAGCGCGGGTCGCGTGATGGCCGCGCGATCCAGCGCGGCGAAGGCGGCCTCGTCCTGCCCCGCGAGATGAAGCGCTTGGGCGTAGGCGCGCAGTAGCTCGGCCGATTGCGCACTGCGATCCAAGGCCTCGCGGCATAAGGCTATCGCCTCCTCGAAGCGATCGAGCAGCCGGAGCACGGTGGCCTTCGATGCCCGCAACGCGGGATCGTTCTCCCAGCGATGCTCGATCGACTCGATTCTATTCAGCGCGGATTCGATTCGGCCGCGCTGCATGTCGATGTCCACGGCGCGCAGGTGGTGATCGAGCGAATTGGGCGCGTTCTCGATGGCCCGCGCGATCTCGGCCGCCGCATCCTCGTGCCGCCCGAGGCTCTGAAGATAAGCGGCATGTTGCGCGAGCACCTCCGCGTGGCCGCCCTCGTCTTGCAGGAGCTGCTCGAAGCGCGCGTCGGCCTCTGCGATGCGTCCGGTCGCCGCCAGGAGAAGGGCGAGTTGGGCGCGCGCCTGCCACTGCCGCGGGTCCAGCTGCAAAGCGTGCTCGAGGCAGCTCTGCGCCTCCGTGTATTCGCGCGCGTCGAGCAGTTGCGCGCCCAAGGACAACCAGCCCAGCGGCAACTTGGCGTCCATGCTCAGCGCCCGGCGCGTCATCGCCAGGGCGCCGGCGCGGTCGCGGCTCTTGCAGCACAGCTCCGCGTAGCTCAATAGGTACAATGCCGTGGTGTTGCTCGCCTCGGCGGCCCGCCGCAGGCAGTCTTCGGCCGCTTGCGGATCGCCATTGCGATATTCGAGCACTCCGAGCAAATGCCAGGCGCCGGATTCGTCCGGATCGTCGCGCAGAAGCTTGAGGCAGGCCTCACGGGCCGAGACGGCATCGCCTTGGGACAGACTGCGCCGGGCCGCTTGCAGGGCGGCGGCGCTCTTGGATGTGTCGACCATACCTTGTCCTCAAAACGGGTCGTCGATGGACTTCGCGAGGCCTGTGAAGAGCTTCGGTCCTGCATCGGTCATGTGCCAGCAATCCTCCAATCGGATGCCGAACTCGCCCGGAACGTAGAGGCCGGGCTCGTCGGAGAAGCACATCCCGGTCTCGAGCGGCGTCGCGTCGCCATGCACGAGATAGGCGGGTTCGTGGCCGTCGAGACCGATGCCGTGGCCGGTACGATGAGGCAGGCCCGGAAGCTTGTAACCTGGCCCCCAGCCCTCGGTCGCGTAATATTTGCGCACGGCGTCGTCGAGCGCGCCGGCGGCGACGCCGATCTTCGCGCTCTCGAGCGCGATCTGCTGCCCGCGTTTCACGGTATTCCAGAGCGTTCGCTGACGCGCGTTCGCTTCGCCGAATACCCAGGTACGCGAGATGTCGGACTGATAGCCATGCACGCTGCAGCCGCAATCCATGAGGATCACCGATCCCTCGGCGACCGACTGGGGTTGGTGGGAGCCGTGCGGATAGGCCGACGCCTCGTTCAGCAGGCTCAAAGCGAACTCCGGCGAGCCTCCCAAGGCAATGGTGGCGTCATTCATGATCGCGGCCAAATCGGCAGCGCTCATGCCGCGCTCGACATGCGCGTACAAGTGCCGAAGCGCAGCGATCGTGATGTCATTGGCGGTCTGCATGAGGGCGAGCTCCGCCGCCGATTTGATCATGCGACAGGCACGAACCACCGGAGCGCCGGAAACGATCTGGTAATCCTTGGAGGCATTTCTCACGCCATCGATGATGAAATAGCGCATGGTGGGCTCGACCGCCACGGGGCCGGAACGGATCCCCCGGTCGCGCAGCCCCTGGACGATCCGCAGAAACGGGCTTTCGTCCTCGTTCCAAACGCGCACGTCGGCCGGAATCGCCAGTGTCTCGCGCACCGAGGGCTCTTCGAATGCGGGCGTGACGATGATGACCTCGCCCCGCGCGGGAATGACGGCCGCCGTGGTGCGCTCGGAGCTATTCCACCGAATCCCGGTAAAATAATCGAGCGAGGAGCCCGTGTCGACGAGCAGCGCGCCGATTCTGCGCCCTGCCAGCAGCGTTTGCGCCTTGGCGATTCGCGCACGCCTCTCGGCGGAAGATATGGGCACGGCGCCGCCGGTCATCGGCTGAAGGCCCGCGGTGGTGACGGGCGCCGCGGCCGGCGTCCCGGTGGCCGCCGGCGGGCTCGTTTGCGCGGCCGCCCGATTCGTCATGGCCGCGACCAGGAACGGCACGGCGGGTGCGGTGCTCAAGAAAGCCCGCCTCGACACGCCCGTCATCGGTTCGCCGTCGCGAGTATGGCGCGAGCCAACCCCGCGTAGTCGCCGTTGAAATGATGTCCGCCCGGCAACTTCACCACGTGAAATCTGGTCGGATCGAGTTTGGGGCAGAGCGAATCGTTGTCGCCGTCTCCGTAGATGCACAGGACGGGAATGTTCGCGATGCGGCTCACTTCCGGCAGGGTCAGCGGCCCCGTCGTGTCATTCGAGATCCAGCTGCTGACGTGAAATTCGAACAGCGCATGCTCGGACATTCCCATGAGAACCGCCAGCGCCACGGTGGCGCGGGTGGCCGCAGGCAGGCGATTCACGGCGAAGGGCAATACATCGGCGCCCTGCGAATAGCCGATCAGCAACACCCGCTTCTTGGCCAAGTGCGCGAGGTAATAGCGGATCATGTGGTCGGTATCTCGAGCGAGTCCTTCGGCCGTGCGCGCGCCCCAGAAATAGCGCAGCGAATCCAGCCCGACGACCGGGATGCCGTGAGTGCTGAGCGCATCGGCGACTTCCTTGTCGAGGCCCGCCCAGCCGCCGTCCCCCGACATGATGATGGCGAAGGTATCGGTGGGAGCGGTTCCGGGTTGAGCGGGAACTTCGACGATCGGCAGGTCGCCGAGCGCCGCGGGCGCGGGCGGCAGCGTCTCAGCAGCGGTCCGCGCCACCAAGGTGTCGAACGCAGCGAGGAGCTTGGGCAGCCAGGCTTCAGGGGGCGAATAGTCGCTCCCGATCCGCAGCGTGACGAGCGCCGCTCCCCGCATGCCGGCGACGAAGTGCGCCGCCTCGAGGGCGCTCGACGGATCATGGTCCTGGAACAGGATCCACGGGCTTGCCAATTCCTTGGCGGGAAGATATCGGAGCCCGGCGGCGGCGCCGCCGGGGAGCCGCGTCGATTCGAGGCCCGAGCCCTTGCAGAGCGGCTTGCTCAGCTGCGTGTCGGGCGAGAATCCCACCGTCACCGCGCCGGCGAAAGTATGGGCGGGCGCCTGCACGAGTGTCGCATAGGCGAGCACGGCCCCCGCCCGATAGCCCATGAGAAAGGGCGGAAGATAGGTGGGCACATGAGTGTAGGCCTGGAGAAAGTGGCTCAGGTTTTCCAGGTCGCCATCCAGAAACACGCAATCGCCGTCGTCGGCCGCCAGGTTGGCATCGAGCTTCGGCAAATCGATGCCGGCCACCAGCGCGCCGTGCTCGGCAAGCGTCTGCGCGAGCATCGCGACGCGCGAATTCCACCCCTCCGCGCCGGACAACAACAGCAGGAAGCTCTTCGGCGGACCCGCCGGAGAATAGATTGCCAGGTCCTTGAAGCGTCCATAGCTCAAATGGTCGGAGGGCTCGGGGGACACCGCCGGCGCCGCGGATCGAGTCTGGGATGCGGCGGAGGCACCGTCGCAAATCCCGGCGCAGATGGTCATGCAAACGATGGCGGCGGAAACGAGAGCGCCGCGGACAATGGGGTGCTTCATTCGGACGAAGTGTACACGGCCTAAATCGCACGCGTCCGCTTCAACACGTTGTAACGATTCACGAGTTCCACGCCCAGCGCTCGAGGCTCGCAGTCGACCAGCACCGCGCCGCTCATCGCAAGACGCTTCTGCATATCGCGGCGGCGTTGCTCGTATTCTACGGCGGCTGCCACTTCGAGTACGGAAACCGGGCTCGACAGCGGCTGCGCGGCTATCTCGCCGACGATTTGTTCCTTGAGATTAGCGAGCACCACCAGGTGTCTGGAGCGCAGCAGCCGGATCGCTGCGCCGAGCTCGGCCGAGTCCTCGTCCCGGCAGTTGGTGATCAGTACGACGAGACCCCGTTTGCGGCGGCGCTCGAGGAGCTCGGTGGCCGCGATCGTGTAATCCGAGAAGGTCGGCGACGGCTCGACGTCGCCCAGTTCGGCCATCAGGGCGTTGAGTGTCTGCCGGCCCTTGCGGGGCGCAAAGCGCCGCTCCCGGCCGGCGGCCGTGCCGAAGGTCATCGCGCCGACGGCATCGCCCCGGCTGAGCGCGACGAATGCCAGCAGCATCAAGGCGTCGAGCGATTGATCGAAATGGGTCGCGCCGATGCCCCATTGCGTGTCGTCCGCACGCATCCGGCGCCCGCAGTCGAGAAGAAACATCACGCTCTGATCCCGGTCATCTCGAAACGAGCGCGTGATCGGGCGTCCGTGCTTGAGCGTCGCCTTCCAGTCGATGTGGCGGATGGGATCTCCCGGACGGTATTCGAGCAACTGATCGAAGTCCGTTCCCGAGCCGCGGCGCCTCACCGATTTGATCCCGAGTTCCGCCAGCCGCCGGTTGCTCGCCATCCAGGCGAAAGCGGCCTGACGCTTGAAGTCGGGGAATACGCGGCGTGCCTCCGGATTTCCGATGCGAAGGTTCCAGTCCAGCAGGCCCAGCGCCGAGCGCAGCAGGATTTGGCCGGCCTCGAAGGACCTCATGCCCCGGGCGGTGGGGGTGAGCTGGAATTCCAGTGTTTCCCGCTCTCCCGGTCCGATCGCGAAGCGCAGCGGCATCGCCGGAACGAGCAAGGTCGGATCGGCCAGTTCGAAGTAGCGTCCGCGGCGCTTGGCGCGGCCGGGATTCGCGAGGCTGATCTGCACCCTGACGGGTTCGCCGACCGCGAACGCATGCGGCAGGCGGCGGTGAAGGGTGAGGGGCGCCGCCCGCCAGTGAATCAAGCTGAGATGAACATCGAGCGCCGTCAACAGAACGAGGAAGGCTCCGAGCCCGGCCGCGCTCCAGACGATCGCGCGCGGCGATGCCGCGGTGAAAGGCGCGCCGATGAGGACTGCGCCGATCACGGTAACGAGCGCGATCAGTGCGCCGGAGGGCAGGACGGCCTTGTGGATTTCAGCGAACGTCACAATCGGGGGGCGGCCGTGGCTTCCAGAATTACCGCGAGCACGTCGTCGGGCTTGCGCCCGTCGAGCTGCGCATCGGCCGACAAGGCGATCCGATGACGCAGGGCCGCAACCGCGACCGCCTTCACGTCCTCCGGCAGCACGAACGAGCGCGACGCGATCAGCGCGGCGGCCTTCGCCGCGCGTACCAGCGCGATCGGTCCGCGCGATCCCGAGCCGACGGCGATCCCGGGCCAGTCGCGCGTGGCTCGCGCGATCCGCACGGCGTAGTCGACGACCGCCGTATCGACGCGCTGTCGTGCGGCGAGATGTTGCAAGGCGAGCACGGCGCGCTCGCTGAGCACCGCGGTCACCCCGGAGAGCGGCAACTCGTCGCCGGCCTGGTCCGTGGTGGTGCGTGCGACGATGTCCACCTCTTCGCTTTGGGTCGGATAGGTCATATCGATCTTCAAGAGGAAGCGGTCGAGCTGCGCCTCGGGCAGGGGATACGTGCCCTCGGTCTCGATCGGATTCTGAGTTGCCAGCACCATGAAAGGCCGCGGCAGCATCAGCGTTTCCGCCTCGAGCGTCACCTGGTGCTCCTGCATGACCTCCAGCAGCGCGCTCTGTGTCTTCGCGGGCGCACGATTGATCTCGTCGGCCAGGAGGATGTTGGTGAACACCGGCCCGCGGACGATTCGCATCGCATGGGTGGCGGGGTCCAATATCGCATGCCCGGTGATATCGGAAGGCATGAGATCGGGAGTGAACTGCACTCGCGCCACCTTGAGCGCCAACGCTTGCGCGAGCGCGCGGACCAGGAGCGTCTTGCCGAGGCCCGGAACTCCCTCGATGAGCACGTGGCCCGCCACCAGGAGCGCGATGAGCGTCTGATCGACGACGGCCTGGTGACCCACCAAGGCGTTCGCGATTTGGGCGCGCAGTTTGGCGAGCAGTTCGCCGGCGCGTGCGATGGCGGGAGATTCTTCGGTCATGCGTGATGCCTTCGGTTGGGTTCGGATCCGGTCAGGACGCGGCGGCACGCATCCAACAGCATGATCGCCGCACGATGTTCGTTGACACTGCCTGCGGAATCGGCGAGCAGGGCTGCGCTGATCGTCCCGGCATCGATACCGGTGCTCGCCGCCAGCGCCTCCGCGCGCTTGCGCGGCCCCATTCGATCGTATCCGACGATCCGCCTCTGCGCCGCCTCGTCCAAGGCTCGCCGCATGGCGGTGCGCAGCGACCTGAGCTTTTGCGTGCGCCAAGCAAAGCGCGCATTGGCGCGGATCTGTTCCGCGAGCGAGCGCCGGATGGGCGGCACCACCGGTATCGGCGGCCCGAAGCGGGGAAGATGCCTGACGATCGTCAACACGACCGCGGCGGACAGAAACACGATGGCGGGCGCCGCCAGCCGCCAGAGCAGCACGGGAAGAGGTTCGGCGCGAGTGCGGCCCAGGATCTCCAGCCGATCGCCGTGCCGCAGTCCCGCCGCCGCGACGAAAATTTGCGCATGATCCCCCTTCGGCAGGTTCCAATTCGCCAACATGCCCGGGCCGACGACCGTAAGCTCGCCGCGGCCGATGGCTACGCGCAATACCTGGATTCCGTCGGAATTCGACAGCGACCACGACGGTACTCGCCCGCTCGTCAAGCCGGTCGGCAAGAGGTTGCAAAGAGCCAGCGACCGGCCGCTCGGCACGCCGTTCAGGCTGACTACCATGGGCTTGCAGTCGTCGTCAGCGGAGCGTGCCGGGCGCGCGGGGACGGCGTCGGGTGGCACAGGCGCGATGCCGCTCCAGACTTGCAACGGCTCACTCGTCTCCAAGGTATCGCTGCGGATAATCAGCCGGCCTCCGGATTGTACCCAGGCCTGCAGGGACTCGACCGATCCGTGGCGCAGGTCGTCGTGGAGGCTGTTGACGAGCACGATGGCGTCGGGAGGCAACGCGTGCAGCGAGCCGATCATGCTCGCGCGGATTCCGAGATGCCCGGCAAGCTGCATCACCGCGTAGTAGGGATTGCGCGCGGCCTCGCCCTTCGGCGGGGTCGTGATCGAGAGTTCGTCCCAGTATGTATGCCGGGCGATCCACACGGTCGATGCGATCAAACCGAGGACCGCGATCAGCTGAATCCACCGGTCGCGACTCATGGCGCCGCCTCGCCGAGAGCTGCCGCGAAGCCCCGGCACAGATGCCTGACGGAATCGCCGGCCACTGGTTCACCCGCATAAACGGCGCGGCGCCAAATGCCGACGAGATCGGAGAAATACGAGACGCGGGGCGCCTCGAGGCGCACGCCGACCGCGCGCAGCGCTTCGCCCTCGGTGTAAGACTCCCCGATCGTGATGCCGAAACGATGCACGGCGCGGGACAGTGCGCCCCTATATAAGAGCGAGAGCGCCTCGCGGGCCTTCCCGGCCTCGGCGAGCGCGAGCGCCGCCGCGCCGATGTCTTCGGGCAACGAGTCGGGGCGGATGTCCATCTCGCCGACCCGGGAAACGGTGGGTGCGGCCATGGCATTCGGCGCGGGGCTGCGCGCCTTGAACGTCCGGTATGCCCAGATCGCGGCGATGGCGACTCCGATGGCGCCCGCCACCCAGAGCAGTACGCTGCCGGTCTGACCGAGATACTCGAACAGACTCACCACCCACGGCGCCGCTTGCTGCGGCCGGTGCGGCGTGTCCGAGCGAATCCAGCGAAGCGAACGGATTTTCTTCTTGCTGCCCAAGTTGGGGTCCGCGCGCAGTTTTGCCGCGGCCGCCTGAACCTCGTCGGGGGTCAGCGGCGCGTGCGCCGCCGCCTCGAGCGCGGGCCGAGGCGGCGGGTCCGGGGGTCTCGCGAAGGCACTCGCACCGGCGCCCGCGCAGGCAAGGAGCGCGCTCAGGATCAGGGCGTCAGCCGGAAAACGCACGGCGGAATTCCTGCTCGATGTCCCACGCCTCGAGTTCCACGCGGCGGTTGATGTACATGCCGAATCCGGCGGCGACGTAGAAGGGCTCGAGAAAGGCCACGGTCAGGACGTAGGCGATCGAAGTAATGAGGCTTTGTATCATTCCGGACGAGGCGTCGAGCCAGTTCGCCGGGATCTCCGAGGTATGGGGTGAGAGCCATATTTGCAGGGATAGAATACTCAGGACCAGAGCGAGCTCGGCATTGGCGAACGCCACGGTCATGGCGCGGGCGACGCCGCGATGGCGGGCCGTCAACCGCCGGATGCGGTCGCTCAGGGCGGCGCCCGACAGTTCCTCGAGCTGCAAGATGGGCTGCTTGAATGAGCGCAAGACGCTCAAGCGTTGCAATGTCAGCGTCGTCGTCATCCCCGACAACCATACCTCGCGGCGATGATCCCACACGTCCTTGATCGTGGTCCGTTGGCCGAACAGGGCGCGCGACAGCGCGAACAGCGCGGTCCGATCGAGCCACGGCTTCGAGAGCCAGATCAGGAGCGTCGGCAGCCAGCCGGCGATGGGGTCGGTCAACAGAAACAGCGCGAAGAGGGGCAGCGCGACGGCCAGATGGACGACGTACACCGAGCGAAGCCACGATTGCAGCAGCCGCACGCCGAGGTCGCATCCCTCCCAGCGAGATCGAGGGCGCAGGCTCAGCGAGATGGCCTCAATCCGCATGCGGACGTCTCAAGAAAAAGATCGCGACCAACATCCATGAGCCTCCGGCACCCGCGAACTTGGCGACCGGGCTGACCCAGGCCGCGGATGACCAGAATGCCTCGATGGCGGCGGCAATGACCAGCATGACCGCAGAGCCGAAAACGATGACGCTCGTCTCGCGTGCCGCGATCTGCAGGGACGCCAAGCGAGGAAGGCGCCCCGGCAGGAGCACCGAGCGTCCGATGCGAAGACCGGCAGCACCGCTGAGCACCACCGCGGTGACCTCGAATGCGGAATGTGTCGCGATGAACGGAAAGAACGTCCCCGCAAAACCGATCGAGGCGACGTAGCCCGCGACCGCTCCTCCGAATGCGCCGTTGTAGGCGAGATAATAAACGCTGCCGAGCCCGAAGAGGATGCCGGAGACGTAGCACTGAAAGGCGATGCCGATGTTGTTGGCGATGTAGAACCCGAACATCATCCAGTTGGTTCCCGCATCACGCAGCCGGCCGATCTCGGGGTTCGCCGGGTCGTACATGCGCCCGAATGTGTCGACGGTGGCGCTGTCCACCAGGGACAGGATGAGGTCGGGCCGATGAGCCACGACGTATCCGAGCACCACCGCCGGAGCGGTCACGAGCAGCGCCGCAACGAGGACGTACCAGCCGTGGGCGCGCACCATGGCGGGAAAGGTGCGCATCAGAGTGCGGGCGATGCGGCCCAGACCCAAGTCGGTCTGGCGGTAGACGATCTGGTGCGCGCGCGCCGTCATGGCGGACAGCCTCGAGACGAGCGGCGCAGGAAAGCCGCGTGCCTCGGCCAATGCCAAATGCTCGCAAGCGGCTCGATACAAGAATAGGAACCGCTCCGGATCCAATGTCTTGTCCTCACGGCTCACGGCCTGTTCGAGCTCGCTCCATTGCGCCTCGTTCGAGGTTTCGAAATCGAGCGCCGTCATTGCGGGAGCGCGTCAGGTTCGATGGGCTGCGCACTGCCCGGCGCCGCGGGCCGATCGCCGTGCAGCCAGCGGGCAATGCCGATCAGGCGGCCGGTCAAGGCCGGAGACTCCGCGGGCGCAGGTCGGGGCGGAGCGAGGGCCGCCGCGTAGGATGCTATTTCCTCGGCGCGCGCCGGGGTCAGGCGATCGACGCGCCAGGCGAAGGCGGTCAGCGCGAGCTGCTGGCTCATGGACAACGGGATGGGCGGAGGCATGGGGACGCCCTCGCCAAGCTTGCCGGCGAGCTCGACCTCATGGCGGTAGGCGACGACCGTGCCGGCGGCGAGGTCGCCGAGTCTGCGCGAGTCGCGCCGGAGGAGAATGGACACGATGGCGAACCCATAGAGCAGGGGCAGCATGTCGACCACACGGAGGAGATTGCGGATCAGGCAACCGGCCGGCGTGATGGGCAGCCCGTTCGCCATGAGCACGTAGAGCCCCATGACGCGCTTGCCCGGAGTGGCCGCCGCCGCCGACATCTCGAACAGGACGGGATAAAGCCAATTGAGCACGAACGCCGAGACCAGAAAGAGTCCCATGCCGACCCGGCGCCCCATCGAGAACAGCGATGCGCAACCGAACAGAATGACAACGCGAATCAGGGCGTCGATGAGAAACGCCATCGCGCGGACCGCGAATCCCGCGGGTCGTATCGAGATCGAGATGCCTTCGGGCGTCTCCGCCGTGAGGACCGTGTCGATCGCGGAATTCAAGCCTGGACGACGATGGTGTCGGCGATGTAGTCGTGGCAGCACCGCCGCTGCTCGCCGAATATCATGAGGATGTCGACGAGGCCATAGAGCGGACCGATCGCGGGGACGAACCGGATGACGTAGTTCGCGACATTGCGGAGCCAGAAGATGCGGCCGAGGGTCGCGCGCGAGCCGTCCGTGCGGGCCACCTTGATGCCGCAGAGCTTCTTGCCGATCGATTGGGCGTTCCGGTGCACCATGACGGCCACGACGACCCAGAGCAGGAGGTCGATCAGCAGCCCAACGTAGAACAACATACCCGTCGCGAGCACGGCCATCCAGAAGCCAAGCACCGTGATGTGCCCCGAGCGCGTGGCGATGCCGGCGGCGCTGATGTATGCCGGTGCCAGGGGCACTGAAAAGATGAGGCCGTCGATGATGGCTGCGCCGAGACGTGAGCTGCGGGTGGCCTTGACGGAGCCGGAATGATCGAGAGGCGCCATATCGGCCACTTCGCTTCGCGGCGGGGCATACTGGTTGTTCGACGGCGTTGACACGAGTGCTCCTTGCGACGTTTCGCGGCGACCGATTCCGCTCCAATCATAGCGCGTGATGGCGCTCGGGGTATGCGTCGATTTCACCGAGCATTTCCGGGCCGCCCAATGCCTGCATCTGATTCAGTATCCAGTCGCGCCGCTGTTGGACATATCGCGAGGGGGCGGCGGCGGACCAGTGCTCGGGGTTCGGCAGCACGGCGGCAAGGACAGCGGCATCGCTGCGCGACAGGCGAGAGGCGGGCTTATGGAAAAAGCGCTGGGCGGCCGCCTCGGCCCCGTAAGTGCCGTATCCGAACTCGGCGATGTTGAGATAGATCTCGAGGATACGGCGCTTGGGCCAAAAAACCTCGATGAGCACGGTAAAGTAGGCTTCCAGGCCCTTGCGGAAGTAGCTGCGGCCGGACCAGAGGTACAGGTTTTTGGCCACCTGCTGGCTGATGGTGCTCGCGCCGCGCACGCGATGGCTATGCTGGTTCATCTCATAGGCTTTTTCGATGGCCTCGACATCGAAGCCCCAGTGCTCGGGGAACTTTTGGTCCTCCGAGGCGACTACGGCAAGCGGCAGGTTCGGAGAAATGCGCGTCAGATCCGCCCAGGTACGGCGATACACGTAATCCCGGTCGCGGTTCGCCCAGGCCGAGATCTGGCTCTCCGCCATGAAGGCGCTGTAAGGCGGGTTTACCCACCGAAACATCAGCACCGACACGACGGAGAGGGCCACGCACGCCAGCAAGATCCACAGCACGCTGCGGACGAAGCGCCGCATCGGACGGCTCTATTTTTTTTCGGCCCGGCGGACAGTCGTCATGATCACAGGGTCGAGCGGCACGTCCTCGAAGCCCCGGCGCCTGCCGGTCTTGACCGCTGCGATCTTGTCGATCACATCCATCCCTTCGGTAACTTTGCCGAACACCGCGTAGCCGAAATTACCCCGAGTGTGATCGAGGAAGTCGTTGTCCTTCAAGTTGACGAAAAATTGCGATGTCGCGCTGTTGATGTCGTTGGTGCGGGCCATCGAGAGCGTGCCGCGGGTGTTCTTCACGCCGTTGTCCGCCTCGTTCTTGATGGGAGGATGGTTCTTTTTCTGCGCCATGTCTTCGGTGAAGCCGCCACCCTGGATGACGAATCCGGGAACGATGCGATGAAAGACGGTGCCGTCGAAGAAGCCCTCATCGACGTACTTCAAGAAGTTTTCGACGCTCACGGGCGCCTTGCCCTCGTAGAGCTCGACGGTGAAATTGCCCAAAGTCGTTTCGAAGCGGATCATGATGGTTCCTGATTGAGTGAAAGCGGGCTCCCAGGCGGCCCGCGATATCGACCCCGCGCAAGGCGGGGCCGGCCTGAATAATCCTCGTGCGAATGAATGTCCTGGAAATGGTGGCGCTCGTAGAGAGCGGCCACCGCGCGCGCCTGATCGGCGCCGTGCTCGGTCAGGAGCCAACCGCCGGGTACCAGGTGCGAGGCCGCGGCGGCAATGATGGACGTGAGCTGCTCGAGCCCGGTCGGGCCGCCGATCAGGGCCATGGCGGGCTCCGCTCGGAGGGCGGCAAGGGCGGGATCGGCGGCGGCGATGTAGGGCGGGTTCGAGAGGATGAGATCGAAACGCTCGTCGGGAACGGCGGCGAACCACGACCCCACCCGCCAATCGATGCGATGCAGCCCGAGGGCGCCGCCGTTGTCGCGGGCGACTCGAATCGCCGCTTCCGAGACGTCGACGGCGACGATGCGTGCGCGGGGACGCTCGCGGGCGACGGCAAGCGCGATGGCCCCGCTTCCGGTGCCCAAGTCGAGCACGGCGGGGATGCCGTCTGCTGCCGCCAGCAACTCGAGCGCCTGCTCCACGATGAGCTCGGTTTCCGGGCGCGGGACGAGCACGTCCGGGGTCACTTTGAGCGGCAGCGACCAGAACTCGCGGACGCCTGTGAGGTAAGCGACGGGCACGCCGCTCGCCCGGCGGGCGATCAATTCGCGGAAGGCGCGCTCGGTGTCGGCACGAAGCGCCTCCTCGCCTCGCAGCAAGAGCGCGGCGCGTGGCGCGCCCAGGAGGGTCCCCAACAATACTTCGGCGTCGAGCCGCGGCGAGCTGCTGTGCTCCTGCAGATCTTTCGCGGCCGATCGCAATGAGTCGGCGATGGAGTTCGGTCTGTCGGCGGCGATGCTCACGGCCATCACTCGACCTGATTGGCGAGCTCTTCGGCCTGGTGCTCCTGATTCAGGGCGCCGACCAGCTCCGCGATGTTGCCGTTCATTACGTCGTCCAGCTTGTACAGGGTCAGATTGATGCGGTGGTCGGTGACGCGTCCCTGGGGAAAGTTGTAGGTGCGTATGCGTTCCGACCGGTCGCCGGAGCCGACCTGAAGCTTGCGGGTCTGCGCCTGTTGCGTGGCCTGTTTCTCGCGCTCATTGGCGAGGAGCCGGGATTTCAACAGCGACAGCGCGCGCGATCGATTCTTGTGCTGCGAGCGCTCGTCCTGGCATTCGACCACGATCCCGGTGGGCAAGTGAGTGACTCGGATCGCGGAGTCCGTTTTGTTTACGTGCTGGCCACCGGCCCCGGAGGAGCGGTACGTGTCGATGCGCAGATCCGCCGGATTCAGTTCGATGGATTCGACCTCCTCGAGCTCCGGCAGGATCGCGACGGTGACGGCGGAGGTGTGGATGCGCCCCTGAGCTTCGGTGGCGGGCACGCGCTGCACGCGATGGGTGCCCGACTCGAACTTCAGCTGCGAATACGCGCCCTTGCCGATGATGCGGCTGATGATCTCCTTGTACCCGCCATGCTCGCCGGGACTCTCGCTCAGGATCTCCACCTCCCAGCGCTTGGACTCCGCAAAGCGCGCATACATCCGAAACAGATCGCCGGCGAACAGCGCCGCTTCATCGCCGCCGGTACCGGCGCGGACTTCGAGGAAAATATTGCTGTCGTCCAAGGGGTCTTTCGGGACGAGCAGGCGTTGCAGCTCGAGCTCCTCCGCATCGAGCCTCGGAGTCAGTTCCTTCAGCTCCTCGTCCATGGCGAGCTCGCGCGCCGTCTCGGCGTCGCCCTCGAGCGCGACGAAGCCGCGATAGCGGTCGACGAGCGGCCCGAGCCGCGCGTACTCCATCGACAGGTCGCGAAATTGGTTCTGGCGCGCAATGATCTCGGGCTCGGACAAGAGTCGGCCGATCTCCTCGAAGCGTTCATCGAGCTTTTCGAGCTTGCGCCGAATGGAATCTTTCATGGCCGCCAATTATAGCGGCCTTCGGGTCAACGCCGGCCGCGTTCTTCCACGAGCAGCCGCATCAGGGCCTGCGCGAGCTCGGGATCGTCGGCCTCGGAGGCTTGGCGCAGCGCCTGGGTCGGCGCGTGCAGCAGCCGATTGGTGAGCGTTCCGGCGAGAAAATCGATGACCTCGTCGGAGGATCTCCCCGATGCGAGCATGCGCTTCGCCTGGTCCACGGTTTGCTGTCGAATGGCATCCGCACTCGCGCGCAGCGCGCGGATCGCGGGGCCGGCGTCGTGCGCGCGCGAATCGGCGAGAAAGCGCGCGACCTCCTCATCGAGGAGGGTCCGTGCGTCGCCCGCCGCCACCGCGCGCCGCTGGCGGTTTTCGTCGATCAGTTGCTGCAAATCGTCGATGGAGAATAGATAGACGTCGTCGAGGCCGGCGACGGCCGGGTCGATGTCGCGCGGTACGGCGAGGTCCACCATGAGGATGGGACGGTGGCGGCGGGAGCGTACCGCGGCCGCGGCCGCGGCCTCCGTGACGAGGGGAGTCATGCTCGCCGTGCAGCTCACCACGATGTCGGCCTCGGCAAGCTCCTTGTCGAGCGCGCTCAGGTCCACGGCATAGCCTTTGACGTCGGCCGCGATGGTTTGGGCGCGTGCCAGGGTGCGGTTGGCGATCACCGTGCGCTTGACGCCGGCGCTCGCGAAGTGGCGCGCGGTGAGCGCGATCATTTCGCCGGCGCCGATCATCAGGGCGGAGTGAGCGCTGAGGTCGGCGAAGATGCGCTTCGCGAGGCTCACGGAGGCCGAGGCGAGCGAGACGGAGTTGGCGCCGATTTGGGTCTCGGAACGCACGCGCTTGGCGGCGGAGAAGGCGGCCTGAAAGAGTTTGTTGAGCCAGGGCCCGGTGCTGCCGGTCTCCTGCGCGATCCGATAGGCGTCCTTCAATTGACCCAATATTTGCGCTTCGCCGAGCACCATCGAGTCCAGTCCCGAGGCGACGCTGAATGCATGCTCGACCGCGAGGCGTTCCTGGTGCACGTACAGGCTCGCGCTCAGGTTCAGGTTATTGCCATGATGGCGCTCGAGCCATTGGGAAAGATCCTGGGGGGTGGCGTTGCCGGACCAGTAGAGCTCGGTCCGGTTGCAGGTCGATAGAATCACCACCTCGGCGACGCCGCTCTCTTGCTTCAAGGTGCGCAGCGCCGCGGCCAATCGGTCCTCGCTGAACGCCACTTTTTCGCGCAGGGACACCGGCGCCGTCTTATGGTTCAGTCCGAGAATGTTGAATGCCATGAAAACGCTTTGGTTTGTAACTGTCGGATTCTGGTGAAGAAACTGCGTCAGGGCAAGCGGGAATCCGCGGCACTCGCCCCCTCATTTGGCTATAGTGACGACGTGTTCTCCATTCCATACCTTTCTGCGGCCCTCATGTCGCTGTGCGTCATCGTCTGCGGCGGCTGCGCCGGAGCCCGGCCGGCATCCGATCCTATCGCAGCTCCGCAGGTGTTTTACACCGTCACGGGCGAGATCGCGCTGAATCGGAAGGAGCCGCGCGTGGCCGCCCTTCAGTATGCGGCCGCAGCGACGGCGGGTTCCGACGTGTCGCTGCTGGCGCGCGCGAGCGAAGTGACCACGCAATCGCTGCAGCCGTCGCTGACCGCGGCGGTCGCGGCCCGCTGGATCGCGGTGGACCCGGGGTCGCTCGAGGCCCATCGCTCGGCGGCGCGGGCGGCGCTCGCGCTCGATGAGATCGCCGAGGCGGCGGAGCAGTATCGCATCGTGCTCACGGCCTCGCCCCGCGGTGTCGATGCGGAGTTCGCGGACCTGGAAGTCGAGTTTGTCCAGACCGACAACCTCTTCGGCGCGCGGCAGGTGGCGGATCGGCTCGCCGCGGCGTTTCCGAACTCGCAGGCGGCACGCAGGCTCCAGGGATTCGCGGCGATGCGTGCGGACGATCCCAAGGCGGCGGTGAGGAGTTTCGCGGCCGCGCTCGAGATGGAGGCTGCAGCGCCCGCGGCAGGCGCGGCGGACCCCGGCGCCGCCGGCGAGGCGAAGGATCCCGGCGGGGCGAAGGATCCCGGCGGGGCGAAGG
>Ga0187863_10000254_pt1 | contig 46968 bp, 61 predicted proteins | sample June2016WEW_11_1_FD_132975 | JGI IMG/M metagenome (GOLD analysis project Ga0187863, IMG submission 132975) | Peatland microbial communities from SPRUCE experiment site at the Marcell Experimental Forest, Minnesota, USA - June2016WEW_11_10 | ecosystem: Environmental > Terrestrial > Soil >...
GTTCGTAGCCAGACGCTCTATCCAGCTGAGCTAAGGGCGCAGTATTAGATTGGCAACTGAAGTCGCTCAGAAATTATAACGGATGTTGCCGGGCTCTGGTAACGCTCAGGAGACGCCACGACGCGCGCGACAGAGATTCATCTCGAGCGCAACCGTAATCATTCTCGCTTCTACACGCGTCGTCTAAGGTGTTCACAGTAGACAAACGATTGGTAACACAAGCCTTCCACGAAAAGGCTCGCCAGACTTTTCTTGCCCAGGCGTACCCGAAAAGTAAATCTTTCCGAGCGATGAGCAATTCCTACAAGGCGGCTGCAAATTGCCCGTGACCCTCGCCTGTCTTTTGAGCAGCTTGCGGAATGGCAAGCCGTTTGCACACGTATAAAGCAGACGAAGTGGCGCGCAACGGGGCGCTCCAAGGATGACTTCGGCCAGAGGTTCTCTTGGGCGCCCCTTGCATTCAGCAAACGATAGCCCTCCCCAAGTTTCTGATTCAGGCAAGCGCCAGCTGCTCTCGTACATCGACTCCGGCTTGGCGCAACAGCCGAGCTACGGCTTCGGCCTTCAGCCGCGAAGCATCGTATCCCACCCGCACCGTGCGCTCCGCTTCATTAAACTTCACCCCACGAATTCCGTAGACCTCCCGCATTCCGTCGATGGCCCTCAGAGCAGTCTCGCCGGGTACAGCCCCGTACCGGAAAACAACATCCAGATAAGTCATGAAGTCCTCTCACTCGTGGATAGAGACGCCATGTTGCCATGGCTGAATCCAATATAAAGCATGGTCAATCGAACCAGCAGGGAAGCAACGCATTCCCTCTCATCCCTGCTCGGCGGCAAAGCCAGTAAAGTTTCGCGGAGCCGGGCTGAAGATTGCTAGCTCCGCGGTTTGTATAATCGCGGTGCTCCCGGAACGACAGTCGATTCATGCCGACGAAGCCATCCGATCAACCCTCGACGCTCGAACGAGACCCAGTCTGCGGGATGAAGGTAAATCCCGCCACGGCCAAGAATGTCTACGCACGTCAGGGGAAGAACTATTATTTTTGCTGCGCGTCTTGCGTGGAAAAATTTAAGACCGACCCCAGCAAATATCTGGCCGCGCCTCCGCCCCCGAAAGCATCCGGACTGGTAATGCTGGGTGCCGCGAAGCCCACGCTGATCAAGCCTCAGCCTTCCACAGCGCACGCTTCAGGCTCGCAACACCCAGCCTACGTTTGTCCCATGTGCCCCGAGGTCCGCGCAGCCAAACCGGGAGCCTGCCCTTCCTGCGGCATGGCACTCGAGCCGGATGTCCCGGTGGCCTCCACGCGCACCGAGTACACCTGCCCCATGCACCCGCAGATTGTTCGCCCCGGACCAGGTTCGTGTCCCATCTGCGGCATGGCGCTTGAGCCTCGCCCAGTCACCGCCGAGGCCGAGGAAAATCCCGAACTGCGCGACATGTCGCGGCGCTTCTGGGTGAGCCTCGCACTCACCGCGCCGCTCATCCTCATCGACATGTATCAAATGATGCCGCACTGGGCGGGCGGGCAACCAACTTCGGAGTCCGGATCCCTCTCCTGGGTCGAGTTGGCACTCGCCACGCCGGTCGTGCTCTGGGCCGGATGGCCTTTTTTCCAACGCTTCTGGATTTCGCTCGCCAACCGCAGCCCCAACATGTTTACGCTGATCGGCATGGGTACCGGGGCAGCCTACGGATACAGCTTCATCGCAACTCTCGCTCCTAATGTTTTCCCCGCCTCGCCGCCCAATTTGCACGGATTTCCGGATCTCTATTTCGAAGCCGCCGCGGCGATCGTCACCCTCGTCCTCCTCGGCCAGGTTATGGAGTTGCGCGCGCGCAGCCGAACCAGCGCCGCCATTCGTGCGCTGCTCGATCTCAGCCCCCACACCGCGCGCCTGCTCAATGCCGACGGCACTGAGAAAGATGTCCCGCTCGAGCAAGTGCAGCCAGGGGATCGTCTCCGCGTGCGCCCCGGCGAAAAAGTTCCGGTCGACGGTCTGCTCCTGGAAGGCTGCAGTTCGATCGATGAGTCGATGATCACCGGCGAGTCCATGCCGGTCGAGAAATCGCCGAACCACAATGTGATCGGCGCGACCATCAACGGCAGCGGCTCCTTCGTCATGCGAGCCGAGCGCGTTGGCAGCGAGACTTTGCTGGCGCGCATCGTGCAACTGGTCGGGCAGGCCCAACGTAGCCGCGCTCCCATCCAGCGACTGGCGGATCGGGTGGCAAAATGGTTCGTCCCTATTGTCGTTGCCGTCGCTGTGATCACCTTCGTTGCCTGGCTGCTGTTCGGTCCGGAATCCCGTGTTGCGCACGCCCTCGTGAACGCGGTAGCGGTGCTCATCATCGCCTGTCCCTGTGCTTTAGGCCTCGCCACACCTATGGCAATCATGGTGGGGGTAGGTCGTGGCGCACGAGGGGGGGTGCTGATCAAGAACGCCGAAGCGCTTGAGATACTGGAAAAAGTCGACACTCTGGTCGTCGACAAAACCGGAACCCTGACCGAAGGCAAGCCGCAACTGCTCGGAATTTCTGTGGCGCAGGATAACAGCCCGGAAGCCCTTCGCCTCGCCGCCAGTCTGGAGCGCGCCAGCGAACATCCGCTGGCGAGTGCTATCGTCGCCGCTGCGGAAAGACAAGGCCTTTCGCTTTCACAGCCGCAAGATTTCACAAATGTCCCGGGGAAGGGAATCACTGGCGCGGTCGACGGCAAGCGAGTCGCAGTCGGCAACGCCGCTCTCATGACGGACTTAGGGGCCTTCTCCCGTGCGCACACGGAGTTCGGTGAAGCCAATCCCGGCATTGGCGCCACCCTTTATGTTGCGGTCGACGGAAAGTTCGTTCGAACCCTCTCGGTCGTCGATCCGTTGAAGCCCTCGACTCCCGATGCCATCCGCGCCCTGAAGAATCAAGGTATCCGCGTGGTCATGCTCACCGGCGACAACCGCGCTACTGCGGCGAATCTCGCGCAGGCGCTTGGCATTGAAGAATTTGAAGCCGAGGTGTTGCCGGAAGGAAAGCTGGAGATCATTCGCAAGCTACAAGCGCAGGGAAGAGTCGTCGCGATGGCCGGCGACGGCATCAACGACGCCCCCGCATTAGCGCAAGCCGATGTCGGCATCGCCATGGGTACCGGCACTGACGTTGCCATGGAGAGTGGCGGTATCACGCTAGTCAAAGGCGATCTCACCGGCATCCTCCGTGCTCGCAACCTGAGTCGCGCGACCATGCGCAACATCCGCCAGAATCTCTTCTTCGCCTTTATCTACAACGCCATCGGTGTGCCCATCGCAGCCGGCGTTCTTTTCCCGTTTTTTGGTCTCCTGCTCAGCCCCATCTTCGCCGCCGCCGCCATGAGCTTCAGCTCCGTCTCCGTAATCACAAACGCTCTGCGGCTTCGCCACGCGCAGTTGTGACACGTGAGATGGACCGTGTGGGACGGACACTCCCTTCGGCAAGCTCCAGGCAGGCTCTGGCCGTCGTTTTTGACTTTGACCGTCAACCAGCAACTCCTTTGTCATTCCGACCGGAGGCGGAGCGTTAGCCACGGCGAAGTGGAGGAACCTGCTGCTTGCCTGATTTATCCTGGAAGCAGCGCCGCGTGCAGGTTTGCAAAGACTTTCGGTTTTAGCCCGCGACGCCCCCTACAGCTTACCCAAGTATTCAATCACGTCCGGCTCCGTCCAATCCACCGCCCCAATGAACTTGCGCCGCACGATCCCGGTGCGATCGATCACGTAAGTCTCGGGAAACTTGAACGTCCCATACAACGCATTGCTTTTCTGGTCTGCATCGCGCACCGAAAGCAAATTCACACTGTGATCCTTCAAAAATCGCTGGTAGTTGTCCTGATCAACATCCACGCTGACAGCCAAGACGGTCACGCCCTTGGCCTTCATGCGCTGCTGCATTTGAACCAGTGACGGCATTTCCTCAATGCATGGGGGACACCACGTCGCCCAGAAATTCAGGACGACCACCCGGCCCTTGAGTTGGCTGAGTGTGACCGTGCGGTCAGAGTCATGCACCGTGAAATCCGGCGCGGCCGAGCCAATCCGTGGCGGCCGCGTGCCGCTGTAGCAACCGGAAAGCGAAAGCAGAACGAAACCCAAGGTAGTACTGCTAAGAAAACGAAGGATGCGTCGCACACCGCTATAATAATAGATTCGGCGTATGCCTGCGACAGACCTAGCAACCCGCCAGCCCGCCGTGTCGGTCATCATTCCGGCTCGCAATGAAGAAGTCTGTCTCGGCGAGTGTCTCGAATCCTTTCTATTGCAAAGCGACGCCGCGCAAACAGGCGTGTCCTTCGAAATCATTGTGATCGACGATCATTCCACTGACCGCACCCGCGAAATCACCGCTTCTTTTTCGGACCCGCGCGTCAAACTCATCGAAGCCGGCCCCCTTCCCGCAGGTTGGACCGGCAAGAATAACGCCGTCCTCGCTGGCGCCAAAGCAGCTCAGGGCCAGTGGCTCCTGTTCACCGACGCCGACACCGTGCATCTTCCGGGATCGCTGGCGCGAAGTGTCGAAGAAGCCCAGCGCCAGGCAGCGGCTATGCTGTCTTACTCTCCCGAACAGTGTGTGAAAAGCTTTGTGGAGAAAGCCGTGATGCCCGTGATTTTCGCGGACCTCGCCGCTACATTTCGCCCATCGCAAGTGAGCGATCCCAATTCGCCGGCGGCCGCTGCGAACGGTCAGTACATCCTGATTACGCGTGAGGCCTACGAAGCCGTGGGTGGACACGCCGCCATCGCCTGCGATCTGCTCGAGGATGTAGCTCTGGCGCGTGCCGTGAAGCGCTCAGGCAGGAAACTTTTCTTCCGCTTCGGCGGTGACGCTGTCCGCACCCGCATGTATCGCACCTTCGCCCAGCTGCGCGAAGGCTGGACGAAAAACCTCGCGCTGTTGTTCCCCTCGCCGCTTCGCATGGCGGCGCTTCGTACAGTTGAATTTGTCTTGATCGTTGGCAGCTTTGCGATCGCCGTCACCACCGCTCTTCGCGGGCATTGGCAACCCGCAATGTTGGCGGGCGTACTCAGTATGATCCTGTACGCGATTTTTTTCCTGCGAATCCGCTGTGCGCATTTTTCCTGGGACGCAAATATTTTCGCTCTCTTCGGCCTTCCTCTGTTCTCCTACCTTTTGCTGCGCTCGGCCAGGGAGCACGCCAAGGGTAGTGTGGCGTGGAAGGGCCGTAAGTATTCGGACGAACCTTGTTTTCCGGCAACTGGCCACTGACAGCAGGCCACTGCCTTTTATGGTCTATCTCACACGCAAAGCCGAATTCGCCGCTTCACACTATTACGACAATCCGGACTTGCCTCCGGAAGAAAATCGCCGTCTCTTCGGCAAATGCAACAACCCCAATGGTCACGGCCACAACTACGTCCTTGAGGTCACGGTAAAAGGCGAAGTCGATCCCCGCTCCGGGTTCGTGATCGACCTCAAGCAACTCAAAGACGTCATGCACCGTGAGGTCCTCAACGCCATGGACCATCGTTTTCTGAACAAAGAAGTTCCGGAATTCTTGCATCAAATTCCGACCACGGAAAACATTGCCATCGCTATCTGGCAACGCCTCGTCACCAAGCTCGAACGTGCCAAACTTCACCGTGTTAGGGTTTACGAAACCCCAGATCTATTCGTCGATTTTTATGGAGAAGCCTAAGATGCCGAGCGTGACTCGCGTGAGGCCGGGAGGAACGATGAGGTTCGGAGGATGAAGGCTCATCTTTCCCGTCGCTATCTATTCTCGGCCTCGCACCGCCTGCACAGCGAGGCCATGTCGGACGAAGAAAATCACGCAACCTACGGCAAGTGCAACAATCCTTATGGCCATGGCCACAACTACATCGTCGAAGTAACCGTCAGCGGACAGGTCGATCCAAAAACCGGCATGGTCTGTAATCTGGTTGATCTCGATGGCTTCATGGAAAGGGAAGTGCTCTGCCGCTTCGATCACGAGAACTTGAACACGCTTCGAGAATTCGCTCGGAACGTGCCGACTACAGAAAATCTCTGTATCCGGATCTACGAAATAGTGCACCGTGGCTTCCGCGAAGTGCATCTTGAAAGAGTACGGCTGGAAGAGACGATGATGAACTCCTTTGAATATCGGGGTTAGAGCACGGCCGCTAGCGTGTGATTTTGTTGTTCAAATGCGAAATACCAAATTACACAGTTAGTCAATCTGATTATGAAGCCAACCACCGAGCCCACCACCCTCACCAGGGCCAGCTTCGAGGACCTCGTCCGGGAAATGCTCGTCCGCCTCGGCGAAGATCCCCACCGCGAAGGCCTTCAACAAACTCCCGAGCGCGTTCGCAAATCCATGCAGTTCCTCACCCGCGGCTACACCGAAGATGCCGAAGCCTTGCTCAAAGGCGCGCTCTTCACCGTCAGCTACGACGAAATGGTCATCGTCAAAGACGTCGAAATGTTCAGCCTGTGTGAACACCACATGCTGCCCTTCTTCGGCAAAGTGCACGTCGCCTATATCCCCAACGGCAAAGTCATCGGCCTGAGCAAAGTGCCGCGTCTGATCGAGCTTTTCTCTCGCCGCCTCCAGATTCAGGAGCGCCTCACTACCCAGATTGCCGAGACCATCCAGAAAGTCATCGAACCGCAAGGCGTCGGCGTAGTCATCGAAGCCCGCCATTTGTGCATGATGATGCGCGGCGTAGAGAAACAACATTCCGAGGCCGTTACTTCCTCGATGCTGGGCTGTTTCCGGGATTCCAATGAAACGCGCTCCGAGTTCCTGTCGCTGATTCGCCAGCGTCCCAACGGCTTGTAAGCAACCGTTGCTAACAAGCCTTCGGCGCCCAATGCGATAAGATGGCAAGTCCTGATCCGCCTCGCAGGCGGACCGGAGAGTCCGTTGTAGTGCGGCACCAGGCCATTTCACTTGGACTGCGTCTTCTACTACGCCTCCGAGATGGAGCGAGCGATCCACTGCTATCGTGACGTGTTTGGCCTTAGGTTCGTCTCCCGCGATGTTGTCACCCGATTCGATCTCGACGGAGTTCTTTTCGGGCTAGTCGCGACGGTCGACGGAAGCAAACCACAGGGTTCTGGGAACGCCCGCCTGTGCCTGCGGGTCGAGAACATGGAGCACGCGAAGCAGGAGCTTCGCGCCCAAGGTATTTTCACCTGCCCGCCCGGGAATAAAGGCTCCGGCATTCTGACGAGCTTGCACGATCCTGATGGCCACGAAGTCTGCCTCTGGCAGTATTCCCCCGTCCGCTTGGAGCCATGCTATGAAATGCACAAAAATAAAATCAGAACTTTGCTACGGAAATCTTGCAGTTCATCCCAACCAGTTTTACGTACGCCGACTTTCCAGCTAAGATACGGACCGTCCGCAAACAACCTTCGGAGGAAGCGATATGAGCAAAACATCATTTCTGACCGTGGCACTGTTCTCTCTGTCGATTCTTACTTTTCCCGTCCACGCACAGGACGCCAAAAAGGAAGCGCCCATAAAGCCGCCAGACAGCTTATCGAAGGTCGTCCTCGATTCCTGGAATGACATTGGCCGTAAACTCATTGCCATGGCTGAGGATTTTCCCGAGGACAAATACGACTTCAAACCCAACCCCGCCGAGCGCACCTTCGCCGAACAGCTTCTCCATGCCGCCAACGCGAATTATTTTTTTACTGATCCTGCCATGGGAAAGAAGATGCCAGCCGAAGAAGACCCCAAGCGCGCGGATTTCAAGACCAAAGCTGACATCGTCGTCTTCGTGAAAAAGTCATTTGCCGACGGTGCCTCCGCGATCAAAGCCAAGGGCGACAAAGGGATGTCCGATTTACTTGTCGACCCGTTCGCCCATCAGCAGGTGCGCATCAGCGACATGGCTTACGGCTTCATCGAGCATTCCGGTGAGCACTACGGGCAACTCGTGGTCTACTACCGCGTCGCCGGCCTGGTCCCGCCGGAATCACGTCCCAAGAAGTAGTTAACTCAGTTCATCGCTGCATGGCATACGGGTAACGCAATCCCCGTTCGCCAAAAACTTTCACCAGCAGTGCTCCGGAGATAAATCCGCCGACGTGTGCCCAGAACGCGACGCCTCCCATGTTTTGTCCCTGGACCGCCAGCGCCGTCGCGGTTCCGCTGAGAAAGTTCAGCACAAACCAGTATCCCAAAATGATCGACGCCGGCACCCACATCACGAATACAAAAAACCAGGTCAGCACCCGCGCTCTTGGATACAAAACAAAATAAGCTCCCAGCACTCCGGCGATCGCTCCGCTCGCGCCGACCGTAGGCAGGGTCGAGTGCATATTGATTGCCACCTGCGTCACCATCGCAATCAATCCGGTCAGAATGTAGAACGCCAGATACTTGAAATGACCCAGGTAGTCCTCCACATTGTCGCCGAAAATGTAGAGAAACCACATGTTGCCGATCACATGCATCCACGACCCATGCAAAAACATCGAGGTGAAGAAGGGAAGCACGATCGCCGCCAACGAATACCGGTTCGATCCTCCCAGAAACACCGCCAGATGATAGGGCACTACCCCGAACTGATGGATGACAAGGTTCAGGCTCCGCGGATCCAGCGCCCACTCAAAGAAAAAAATCACCAGGTTTAGCCCAATCAGGAACCACGTCACGAAAGGAGTGCTGTATCGAGGCTGGTCGTCGCGAATGGGAAGCATAGGGAATCTGGTAACTTAGTAATCGGTAATCTTACAAGAATCGTCGCCGGCTCTAAGCGAAAAGCCTGGTCGCTTTTTGAATCCTAAATCGCCCGATCACACAATCGCCAGATCGCTAGATTGCCTATGAATGGCGTTATCGTCATCGACAAACCCGCCCGTTGGACCTCGCATGACGTAGTCAATCGCATGCGTCGCGTTCTCCAGCAGCGTTCCGTCGGACATCTCGGAACCCTCGATCCTCTCGCCACCGGCGTCCTCCCACTGGTGACCGGATCTCTCACGCGCCTAGCGCAGTTCTACATCGCCTCCGAAAAAACCTACGAAGGCGTGATCCGCTTCGGCTTCGCCACGAATACTTATGACGCCGACGGCGAAGCTTTGGGCGAGGTTTCCCCCGCCACTCCTGGCCTGGACAGTCTTCAGAAGCTCGCCGCCGAATTCCTCGGCCACATCGAGCAAGTTCCGCCGCCATTCTCGGCGAAGAAAATTCATGGAATACCCGCCTACAAACTCGCGCGCAAAGAAAAACCGGTAATCCTCGAACCGGTTCAAGTCGAAATCAAGGAATTCGCCATCACCTCCGTCGAGGCTGACGGCGCCCATTTTCACGCCCGCGTGTCGTCGGGAACTTATATGCGCTCCATCGCTCACGAAATGGGCCAGCGTCTCGGCTGCGGAGCTCATCTCGAATCCCTGCGCCGCACCTCCGTCGCCGAATTTGACATAAGCCAGGCGCACACTTTGGAGGAAATCGAAGCCTGCAACGTCCAGATGCTCGCCACTTATCATTCTGAGCGAGAAGTGGGGAATACACCGAAGCCCGAAAGCGAACTCTGTCATTCTGAGCGACTGCGAGCGAACGCGAGCGCGATTCTAAGAATCCCTACCCCCGTCTCTCTTGTCGACGACCACGTGACGACACTCGACTCCTCCGCCAACGCGGACGCAACTGAAGCTCGAACAGTCGAATCCCTTTTTGTCCACCCACGCCAACTCCTTCCACAACTCCCCTCCGTTACCGCGGACGAAGCCACCGCCGCGCGCATTCGCAGCGGCCGCCCGGTCAACCTTCCCGAACTCTCCCGCGCCCGCCAGGTCAAAGTCTTCTTCGGACAACGCGACCTGCTGGCCATCGCGACCCGGGTCGCCGGCACCTTGTTTCATCCCAAAATCGTCTTTCCTTTGTGAATAGTCTGTGCCCATGTGAGGACCAGCCGCCCCTCGGCTGTCCGTCGGGCCAAAGGCGCGATTTGTCTGCAATTCTCCGGGCGCGGGGGGGCCGCGAGTGAAAGGCAAGACAGATCTGGCCGGGACCCAAGGTCCGATAACAGGTATTATGTAAAGCGTCGGAAGCGTCCACAGTAGGAACTCAATCGCCGGACCGACCTCGACGCTGCTCATCTCATCTCTGCAGGCTCGCGCTTGAGAAGGGTCCCGGAGGAGCTCGGTATCACGGGGTTGCTGAAGAAGGAATTGCGTCTCGAGAGATTGCTGAAGTCATCGGAAGACGCCTGAACATTCCGGTTGCGGCCAAATCGTCCGAGGAGGCAGCCGTTCATTTTAGCTGGTTTGCAGCCTTCTCCGGACTCGACTGCCCGGCCTCAAGCAAAAGCTAACTCAGGAACGCCTCGGTTTGGCATCCCGTGCAGCCCTCCCTCCTCCACTGACCTCGAACGAGAGAGCTATTTCAAAATTTGACTCGGGAACCAATCGGAGCTCGGACCGCAGCGGATCGATCTGTCAGGCGTCGCCGAGGCGTCGGCGACACCTGAGAACACTGGCGCAAGCTTGGATTCCGGATGTGATGAGAAATGCCTACGGCCGGCGGCTGGCTGTCTCATGCCGCTGCTGATGCAGATGGCTTGTGTCCGAGATTTCGGTAGTGCTCACGCGACGAATGCACCGGCGATCACATCTTGTACTTCCCCAGATCCTCGTCGTTCAGCCCTTCCAGATATTTCCGCAGTTCCTCGGCGCTCACGCGTTCTGACATGTTCGCCGCCTGCTTCGAATTCTTCAACACAATCTCATCCACGAAGATCGGACAATCCACGCGCAACGCCAGCGCCAGTGCATCCGACGGACGCGAGTCAACGCTGACGACCTCGCCTCCACGCTCCAGCCAAATCACCGCATAAAATGTATCTTCGCGCAGCTCCGTCACGACCACCTTGTGCACCTGCGTCTCCAGCCCAGTGAGCACATTCTTGATCAGATCGTGCGTCATTGGCCGCGGCGTGTTCACCTTCTCCATCTCCAGCGCGATCGCATTCGCCTCATAAACTCCCACCCAGATCGGCAACACCGAGTCCCCGGCCACATCCTTCAAAATCACAATCGGCGTATTTGTCACCGGATCCATTAAAAGACCCCGTATCGTCATCTCTACTTCCATGGCAGCTCCTGAAAACTCTGCTTCTTTCGCCTTTATATCACCAATTCCCCTAGGAGGCTGTTGGGAAAGCTTTGGGTTGCTCTCACCTTCACGTACATTCCCGCTTCGAGAGTGGATTCGGACGGCGCGGTGAAGTTCAGTGTCTTGTTGTGCGAAGTGCGGCCGATCCATTGTTGACGGGCTTGGTTCCGTCCTTCAACCATCACTTCTAATATACCCCCTATGTACTTCTTGTAGCGTGTGATTTGTATCTCCTTCTGCTTCGCCATCAGGCTTTCCAATCGCCGGGACTTTTCCCGATCTGGGATCGCATCTTCTAATGCGAGTGACGGAGTGTTGGGACGCGGAGAATACTTAAACGTGAAGACGGCGTCGTAGCCGACTTCATCCAGCAGCGATAGGGTTTCGGCGAAGTCTTCTTCACTTTCTCCGGGAAAGCCGACGATGATGTCGCTGGTAATGCTGATTGGACGTTTGGCGGACTTCATCCACGAGATGCGTTCGAGATATTGCTCGCGGGTATAGAGACGCTGCATGGCGTTGAGCACACGGTCGGAGCCGCTCTGCACGGGCAGATGCACGTGGTCGCAGAGCGTGGTCACGGCATCGATGGCGTCGACGATGTCGCGTCCGAAGTCCCGGGGATGAGAAGTGGTGAAGCGCACTCGGCGAATTCCGGGGACTTCTCCTACGGCAGCCAGCAATTCGGCGAATGTTTTATTCCCCCCTGGATCTTTATACGAATTCACGTTCTGGCCCAGCAGCTGAATTTCCGTGTAGCCGAGATCGGCCATCTGGCGAGCTTCGGCGAGCACCGAGTCTGACGTTCGGCTGCGTTCCTTACCGCGGGTAAACGGCACTACGCAGTAGGCGCAGAATTTGTCGCAGCCTTCGATGATGGTGATGTACCCGCGATGCGGATTAGTGCGGGCAGTGAACTCGGTCTCGAAACATTCGTCGGTCTCGCGATCGTCGAGTCCGGTAACGCGAATCGGGCTTCCGGCTTCCGGCCTTCGGCCTTCGGACTTCCCTGTTGCGACCTGACTGCCGGCTTCGAGCTGCAGCAGCATCTGCGGGAGATTTCTGTAAGAAGCCGATCCGCACACCAGCGACACATGCGGAGCGCGCTCAAAGATCTTTTCGCCTTCCTGCTGGGCGACGCAGCCGAGCACACCAAACTTCTTGCCCTGGGCCAGCAACTTCTTGTAGTCCGCCAGACGGTGGAAGACTTTCTGCTCCGCCTTGTCACGGATGGAGCAGGTGTTGTAGAGAATCAAATCGGCCTGCTCGACCGTTTGCACCTGCCGGTATCCCTCGTGCACCAGCGTCCCAATGACCTTTTCCGAGTCATGCACGTTCATCTGGCAGCCAAAGGTTTCGAGGTAAAAAGTCTTTTGTAAATCCCCAGACATCTTCACAGTATAACGCCCTTGTCATCCTGAGGACCGCGTTCTTTGCGGGGCCGGTAGGATGCATGCACTCGTAGGCAGAGCCACTCTAGGCACAGGGGAACAGTATGATGAGCAATCGGGAGAGGGAGGACAGTCTCGGCGCACAAGAGAAAGGGTCGCATCACTGCGACCCATGTCAGCGCACGGCCCGCTTCATTTTTTCTTCGCTACGGTCTTCAACTCGACGACGATGCCATCCATGGGCGCATCGCCCACGTCCTCAGGAAGGTGAACCGTGGCGGGAGTGAACTGCGCCACGCCTGCCTTGCCGGAGGCATCCTGTGTCTTTCCATCGGGAAAGGTAAACTTCACGCTGCCATCGGTAAGAAACACCGCAACCGAATCCGGATGGCTATGCATAACCGACTTCTCGTGCGGCCCATAGTGAAAGCGCAGAATCCGCACCTGGGCATTCTCAAATTCGACTTTGTAGTGGGTCGGGTCGACCTTGGCAGCATCCTGGGCGAACGCAACTGCTGCGACGCTGAAACACAGTACCGCACAGTAAAGTGCGCACTCTTTCATCATAGAGCTCTCCTGTAACTACCTGATTGAAAGCCGCCGCAGTCTACGCCGCGCGATATGGAGTGTCAAGAAATGCAACGTGCAGAAATGCAACGTGCAGAGACTAACCCGCACCATGAAAAGCAAATCGTGATTTGGCTGGAGTCTCGGAGAATCGGGCAAGAACTTCATCGAAACAGGCAAATACGACAGCGATCGGCAGTCTATCCTCATTGAGGTTAACCCTATCGATGCTACGTCGAAGGAGAAACAATGCAGACACGCAAACTTGGAAAAAGCAACCTGGAAGTCTCGGCCCTAGGCCTAGGCTGCATGGGAATGATCTTTACTTATGGTCCACCCAAGGACAAGCAGGAGATGACGAAACTTCTTCATGCCGCCGTGGATCGCGGCATCACGTTCTTTGACACCGCCGAAGTCTACGATCCATTCACCAACGAAGAACTCGTGGGCGAGGCGCTCGCGGTCTTTCCATGGCAAAGTGCTGATCGCCACCAAGTTCGGATTCGATTTGAGTAGCAGCGATCAGCGGCCGGGGGCGGCAGGTCTGAATAGTATCGGCCCGAACATATCAAACAGGCCGTTGAAGGACGCTAACTAAGGCTGCAGCCAGCGACGTCTCATGCTATCGACGGTGCTGGACGCAGATACCGCGAGTCAGCGCGTGGGCTATCTAAGCGCTTCAGCAGAGAATTACAGCCGTTTCTTCGGGAGGGTGCCGACCAGGGACATCGCCAGATTGCGTCAAGAGACCCGACTCTGAGTGTGACCCAATTCAAGAGGAACATTTCCCCCGCAATCGCCGTATCCTAAAGTGAACGGAGGCACGATATGTACTGCAACGCTTGCGGCAAGGCCATTGCTGAGGACGACCGGGTTTGCTCCCAGTGCGGCAAGATGGTGAGGATTCCGTCCGCGCCGAAAAGACTGATGCGCTCCCGCACCGAGAAAAAGATCGCCGGCGTTTGCGCCGGGCTGGCTCAGTATTTCGGTCTCGATGTAACGCTGGTGCGCATCGTCAGCTTCTTCATCACACTTGCGTCGGGAGTCTGTCCGGGCGTCATCACGTACTTGCTCGCGTGGATCATCGTTCCCTCGGACCCGGAATTGAAGCCGGTGGTCGCGGTACAACAGACAGTGACCGGCTAGGAACTTGCGAAGGCTCGCGCGCCGTTGTGAGCGTTCGCGTGCTGCGCAACAGTGACCGACTCAATCGCCGCTAGCAGAATGCTAATCGGGAGTCATTCCCAAAAAATCTTCGTGGCCTTCGAAGACGGTAGCCAACTTGGTCAGGCGAAGCAGTTGTTTCAGGCGTTGATTCAGATTGATCAGCCTCAGTTCACAATGTTGCCTTTTGGCGGACACGTACAGACCGACCAGCGCACCGAGACCGGAGCTGTCCAGGTAGCTGACATCGGTTAAATCCAGCACCACGCGGTTGGTTTCCGGGATGAGGGCTCGAACCGTGGCCTGGAGCGTGCCGGAGTTGGTCGACGTGATTCTGCCAATGCAGCGGACGAGAATTTCCTCCGGAGCTTTGACGGTTTCAAGGCTCAGTTCTGAAAGTGGAATGGGATTTGCGACCATGGAAGGCCTCCTAGGGCCGAAAACTCTACCAAAATCTGAGACGAACAGGGTTCGATCAACAGGGCCCACAATAAGCAGCCAAGCCTGTTTAGGGCAGAAATAGGCTCGGCTGAACGCACTTACAATACTCCCGGCACCGCCAAAGTCAAGCCACAACTTTCCCCCCGGAAACGGCTACAACCTTCACTCATGCTGGCTAAGGCCCTTGCTGGTGGCTTCCAGATCGGCTTGGAAAGTCTTGCCGAGGGTCATGCGGCCGAGCGTGGGGTCCATTTTGTCGTGCTGCGGGGTGAGCTTGACAGTCGAATGGTCCAGTAGCGTGAGCAGGCACGGGAGTTCCCTTCTGAGCGGAGGGTTGGGCGACGAAGATGGTGAGACTGATCGCGACAATACAGGCGGCCATGTCAGATCGCTGGTTCACTTCTGCATTGTCGCGTGAGGTTGGACGCGCGGTCAATTGCGTGTGTCGATAGTTTGTCCTTTCTCGATGAAGGTCTGGGCCCAGGACATAACCCGTACCCAACCCTGACCGTGGCTCTTGGCTTGCTCCGGGTTGCCAGCGAACCCGCTGTGGCGAATCTTCACCAGCGTGCCAGTGCCAGCGCGTTGCGGACCGCTCGGGTGCAGGCCATGCACACTTTGGGGTTCGAGCTCCCAGCGAACGGTGGTTTTCAGATCGCCCGCGTAACTGGAGACCCAGGTCTGGACTAGGAGGCGCGGCGGATCAACTTCGAGATACTCGCCGCTGACCTGGAAAGTGTCGCCGTTGGCGCCGACGCCCGTGCTTTTCCATTTGCCGTTGACACGCAGGTCGGACTCGAAATTGGTGACGCGGTACATTTCTTTTTGTCCCCACCATTGCGGGAGTTGGCGAGGATCGGTGATGGCTTGAAAGACCCGGGCGGGTGGAGCGGCAATGAAGATCTCGCAGCTGACGACGTCTTGATCGGGAGTAATTGCGACGGTTGCCATGGTGCTCTCCTTGCGTGATGAAAATTCGAAATCGAATCAAGAAGCAAATACAAAATCAAAACGACAGACTGGAGTCTCACTCCACAAGTTATCGCTCGGTGAACTTTTTCAAGGCATCGAGCACACCGGCCCAGCCGCTGCTGTAATCTTTGCGCGCGGCATCTTCTTGCGTGAGACCGCTGTGCGTCACTTTCACCCGGGTGCCGGCGGCGTCGGGCGTGAGTTCCCAACGAACGACCGTGGGGAGCGATTTGTCCTTGTGCCAGTTGCCGTACCAGGTGTACACAAGCCGACGTGGGGGATCCAATTCGAGGATATCGCCGTGGCACTCGAACTCGCTCACTCCGTTGACGAGCACGGTTCCCTTCCCCGTGGCGTAGCTGTAGTGGCCACCGGGGCGGGCGTCCATCTGCCAGAATTTGACCGGACAACTTGGGTCGTTGAACCAGCGGATGAGCTCGCCCTCATCGGTTAAGGCCTGAAAGACTCGCTCGGGAGGTGCGGCGATCTGGATTTCGGTCACGACAGCATCGTTGTCGGGAGTGATTACGGATTTGGGAGCGGTCATGATGCGTCCTTGCTCAATCGCATTTCGTCAGCTTTTGATCACGTTGTGCCAGAACGTTCGGCCAAGCTTCGTTATGGCGGTCTCTCGATTGCGCATCGGAGAAGCCCGCGTGTGTAAGCCGCAGCTGCGTCCCGCCATTGCTGGCGCCGAATTCGACCGTCACGATTGTTTCGGCCCCTTTAGTAGCGGCGGTAAGCCATGTAAGCTGGCCCAGCCGGTTGGGTTCGAGTCGAAGAAAGCGGCGGTAGTGCGGATGGCGCTTGCTCTCGAACTGAGTTTCGAAATAAAAGACGGCGTTGGGCTCGACTCTCATTAACACCGTACCCGGTGCCGCAAACCAGCGATCCCAGCCTATGGTCCAGGCCTGAAACAGGACCTCGGAGGGCGCGACCATGGCGTGTTCTGCCGTCAGACAAAAGGAATCTGGTGCTACATCGGGCCAGGCGATTGCCATCGTCATGAATTTCTCCATTCTCGAGGCTGCGACTCATGCGCCGCAGCCTCGCTTGGTTCATCGCAGGTCATTTTCTTTGCAGGTCGAACAACTCTTTCATCTCTTTGCCTGGACCGGCGCTGAAGGTCCAGTCCTCGGTGTGATGGTTGGCATCGATGATGGTAAAGACCACGCGCTGCATGTGGCCGGCATCGGGACTCGCGAGATTGGTGCCGTCAAAGAAATTGAAGGTGAAGGTTTTGCCGTCGGGCGAGACCGTAGCTTCCATGCGTGGCTGGTTGCCGGCACCGCAGTAGTGAGTCAGGAGAAGGCGGTTGGGACCGTCGAGATGAATCATGGAAATCATATCCTCGTGTCCCTCGCCGATGATTTCGCTCATCAGAGCGGAGCCGCCCGCGGTGTCACGAAAAGTTACCCGCAGAGGCTTGCCTTCGGAACTCTTCCCTTCCCATGAGCCGGTGAGGGTCTTGAGGTGGTCGAAAGATTTCTGGGTAGCGGTTTGCGCCAGCGCAGCGGTTGCGATGACAAGCAACAACAGTGGGAACACGCTACGGAGTGATTTCATGTTAGAGATCTCCTTTTGAATTTTTCGGATTCGATTTTGGTGCATGGGCCTGGTTCGTTTCGTTGGCGTATTCGGCTTCGACAAATGTCTTCAGACTGGTCAGGTTCATCTTCCAGAAGGTGCGATATTGATCGAGCCAGGAGTCGATGGCGCGGAGCGGCTCGGGATTGAGTTGGTAGACACGGTGACGACCTTCGCGGTGCTCGCGTACTAAGCGTGCGCGCCGCAACAGGCGCAAGTGTTTGGAGATGGCGGGGCGCGAGACGGGGAACGCACCGGCGATTTCTCCGGCGGGCTGGCTGCCGCGGCGCAGCAAATCAAGGACGGCCCGGCGCGTGGGATCGGCAAGGGCTTGGAAGGTGGCTTCCGATGAATATGTAACCGATCGGTTCCGCATAATGCGTAACCTTACAGTTACGCGAAACGTGTGTCAAGGGAAAAGTTAAGACTCTCTGCTATTCGAAATTAGGTCCAGGAATGCCTGATGCACTCGCGTATCCTCGGAGAGTTCCGGGTGGAAGGTGGCGGCCATGACTCTTCCCTGTCGAACGGCAACGGGGTCGGGGCCTTCGGTGGCGATAACCTCGACGGCGGGTCCGACACGCTCAATTTTTGGGGCGCGGATGAAAACCATTTCCAGCGGTGAGTTTCCCAGCTTGTCCGAAATGAATCGGCCTTCGCGGATGGAGCTGTCGAGCTGGCGTCCATAGGCATTGCGCCGGATGCCGATATCAATTGCGCCGAGGCCGGCTTGCTTTGGATTTTCGACCTCGGAGGCCAGCAGGATTGCGCCGGCGCAGGTGCCGAACGTTGGCTTGCTCCGCACGAATTCCTTTAGCTTTTCAAATCCTTCTGCTCCTAGCAATTTCAGGAAAGTTCCGGATTCTCCGCCGGGGATAACGAGGCCATCAATTTCATCGAGTTGTGCGGGCTTCTTGACGAGTACAACTTCGGCGCCCAGCTCTTCCAGTCGGCGTCGGTGAGCGTCGAAATCGCCCTGTAGGGCAAGGACTCCGATGGTCACAGCGGTCGTCGGTCTGAGCCCGTTCGTCATTGGCAAGTGTCTGGCATAATCATACTTGTTCGCTGATTCTAATTGTGGAAAGGCCGAGCTGAGGTCATTCCAGACATGGTCAAGCTTGTGTATTGCATCACTAAGAAGGCCGGATGCAGCGATGAGGAATTCTTTCATTACTGGGAAAACATTCACGGTCCGATCGGGGCGCGGATTCCCGGACTGCGGCGTCTGGTGCAAAGCCACCGCGTATCGGTTCGCGGTGACAAACATTCGCCTGACTATGACGGCATAGCGGAGCTTTGGTTCGACGATGTCGATGCGCTGCTGGAGGCCCGTGAATCGGACGAATGGAAAGCGTCAAGCGAGGATGAAGCGCATTTTATTGACCACAGCAAGGTCGCATACCTCGTTTCCGAGGAGCATGTGATCGTGAATAACATCGAGCGCTGAGCTTTGCACTTGACAACAATCGGCCGGCTCTTGTATATAACTAACAAGTTATGGAACTGAGTGGTTATGCACGTTCACCCTCTCGCCTGAACGCAACCTTTGCAGCCCTGGCCGATCCCACGCGCCGAACCATTCTGGCTCGCCTTGCCAAAGGCGACGCCTCGGTGAGTGAGTTGGCCGAGCCGTTCGCCATGAGCCAGCCGGCGATTTCCAAGCACCTTAAAGTTCTGGAAAGAGCGGGATTGATTTCGCGCGGGCGCGAGGCGCAACGGCGTCCTAGGCGCCTCGAAGCGCGACCGCTACGGGAGGCCACGCAATGGCTGGAGAACTACCGCCAGTTCTGGGAGGCGCAGTTTGGACGTCTGGATGTCCTTCTGCGGCAAATGCAAGCCGGCAAGCTGAAAACCAAGAGTAAGCAGCGGGCGCGTCACGTGATATCACGTGATAAAGGAGAACACCAATGAAAAATAGCGGAACCTTCAACATTACGGCGCATGGAGATCGCGAGAACTGTGGTAACGCGTGTGTTCGATGCGCCGCGTCGGCTGGTATTCGACGCTTACACCAAGCCGGAGTTGGTAAAGACGTGGTTGCTTGGACCGGATGGCTGGTCGATGCCGGTTTGTGAGATTGACTTACGAGCCAGTGGTAAATATCGTTACGTCTGGCGGAACGACAGCAATGGACGCGAGATGGGAATGGGCGGGATCTATCGCGAGGTCGTGGCGCCGGAGCGATTTGTTGCCACCGAGGTGTTCGACGAGGCGGTATCCCGGTGATGCCGTCGACACGATAGTGCTGGTGGAGCGGGACGGCAAGACTACCCTGACGCAGACAATTCTATATAACTCCCGGGAGACGCGGGATGCCGTACTGAAATCGCCAATGCAGATCGGAATGGCCATGAGTTACGACAGGCTCGAGAAAGTCTTGCCTGCGGTCGGAAACGAGGCGTTGAGCGCGTAGGACCAGGCGAGACAATCGGGAAGTAGAGGTGGGATTCGCTTGTGCCTCCAGCCTCGCGTCCCGTCTGCTTCTATACTTCCTTTGTGTCCTTTGCTAAAAAAGTGCTCCTCGCCGATATTCGGTACTCGGCCTGGGCCAATCGGTCCTTGCTAGACGGCTGCTCCGCGCTCACCAGTGATGAGCTTGAGCGCGAGCTGCGCATTTCGCAGAGCAGTATTCTCGCCGTTTGACGTCTCGACCGTGGCTAAAAGCAATGTACCAACGCTTTCGCGAGTTGGTACGAGGCTGGAGAGAACTACCAAGGCTCGAAGCAGTCGTAGCTTCTTTGGGCTACGATCTTGCCGTCACGAAATTCAATAAACATTGCGGAATTGGCACGCATCTCGGCCCCTGCCAAGAGCGTTACAAAAGGGATGGCAAGTTTGCCGGTCCTCACAACCTCGAGGACAACGGTATTGCCATTCGTGACGTCGTTAAGGATCTGGTAGATCTGGTGGGCAAAAAGTTTGCGGTCTTCTCGAAGGCCTCCGGAATCTGAAAGACGCGGGCACGGCTCCCTTGGGGATAGATTTTATTCGGCAGTTGATCGATGTAGGCTTCGGGAGAGCGAAGACTGAGCACGTAGGCGGCATTGCCCTTTTCGATGGCCTGCGGATAGCGTCGCGCTTTGTCGAGATTGGTGTCCTCTGGCATAAGGGTTAGCATCTCAGGTCTTGCCAGATTCTAACGGATCGAGTAGAGATGCGGGTGAGGATGGGCCATACGGCCCTTGAGTATCGCTTGCGAGCGTAGAATGACTGACGTTTTACAGGAGCCTCACTATGTCACGACGATTGTTCGCTCCCATCTGTTTCCTCAGTTTGGTTCTTTTCGCTGCTGTAACCATGCCAGCCCAGCAGGCCGAGGCCGAGTCTGATGCCGCCGTCTCGCAAACTCTGCAGGCCATGGAACAGGCGTGGCTGAATGCCGAGAAAAATCACGATGCGGCAGCGTTTGAAAAGATCGTGGCGGATGACTGGATTGCCATAACTCCTGACGGCAAAAGCCAGACCAGGATCGAGAGAGCCGCGGAGATCAAGGCCGCTCACACAACCTCTGCCACGATGGGTAACATGAAAGTCCGCGTCTTTGGCGACACTGCGGTGGTCACCGGCACTGACGATGAAGTGACCATGGAAAGCGGGAAAAAGTCCACCGACCATTACGTGTGGACTGATGTCTTTGTAAAGCGCAATGGCAAGTGGCTGGCAGTGGCCTCACAGACTGCGCAGATCAAGTAGGTCGCTCTCTCGAGCGGGAGAGCACTGGAAAAGCGCGTCTGGAAATCCAGCAACCCGACCCAATCGGGAGTGATGGCGATGCGGGCCATGGACGAGATCATATTTCCCATTTGCGTGACCCAGGCTTTGCCCTGCTCCGGTCCGAAATAGCGCTCGGCAGCGGTGGCGTATTCGGGGACGATTCCCGTTAGCGGTTCCAGGCGCGCGGTACCGCGGATTAGCAACACCTTGTAGGGAAAATTGTTATCGTCGATGGTAAGGGCAACTCTCGAATTCCTGGCCAGAGCTTTCCGCTTGGGCGCCTTGGGTGGCGTACCCATAACAAACTCCGTGCCGTCCAGTGAAACCAGATGGGAATTACGCGCGGCGTACCGTCCGTGGCGACATAGGCGACCCGGGCGGGAATTCTCGATTGCAGAAGTTCTCCTGAGGCGGGCTGCTGCAGGAGGGCGAGGCCCCTTGTTTGACGGGCATAAATTCCTCCCTTTCAACCGGGCGGTGTCGAATGAAACAACCGGGTTGGCCGCAGAAGTATAACTCGAAATTACCACTAACATTTTTCCGGTATTCGCGTCGAACCAACAGAGGGAGTGATGGACATTGGAAAGGTTCGAGGTTATCTGGTGGTTTGCAGCTTGGTTGTGATCTTCCATTCGCTGCGGACGGTCGCACAGCAGGGTTCAGACGCAGCGAAGACAAATCTTCAGCGAACTTCTGCGGAGCGCGATGGGCAACACGATTTTGATCGACTGATTGGCGCGTGGAAATATCACTTAAAGCGTCGCCTGCGTCCGTTGACAGGCTCCACGGAGTGGGTCGAATTGGATGGTACAGGAGTCTGCTACAAGATTTGGGATGGGCGCGCCCAACTGGACACGATCGAGGTCGATGGCCCAACCGGCCACATCGAAGGGCTGACCTTGCGCACGTACAATCCGCAATCCCACCAGTGGAGGCTCTATTGGGCCAACAGCAGAAACGGCATCATGGACCCACCTCAGGTCGGCGAATTCAAGGATGGACGCGGCGAGTTTTACGCCCAGGACACGATTAACGGCAAAACCATCTTGATCCGATTTGTTTGGACGAACATGACGACCAGCACGCCACACTTTGAACAGTCGTTCTCGGATGACGGGGGCAAGACCTGGGAAGTGAATTGGATTACCGATCAAACGCGAGTGCAACAGGAGTCTGACAAAGCGCGGTGAATTATTCGTGTTCACCGAAGTCGCCGAGCTACCTCAGCGGCTGACCGAGGGTCGTGCATGCTTGCGCAACTGGACATCGAACCCAAACATCGGGCCGTACACATTAATGCCATAGTTGATAAAGCCCCAGGGGTCGGGCTGATTAGGATCATACTTGTGTTCGGATAGATTGCCGTTCGATATATGCATCCAGTTCAGACCAACCGAAACAGCATAGCGAGGACCGAAGTTATATCGCACCCCACTGCCCAGGTTGAGCGTAAACGTAAAGTCCTGCCCCTGCGCGTAGGGCACGGCTAGAGGGCCCTTCGCGTTGATCTGGCCGAGGCCGGCGCGCCAATCGAAATAGGGGGTAACCCTCGAGTTACGCGGGACAAAATTGCGTCGCATCCCCATCATGTAAGCGAAATACCGCGTCTCAGGTCCCCTCGGAATCGCGACTACTGCTCCACTGAACTCGAGATCCCAATTGCCGCGCAGAGTCAAAGGACCCTTTAGGTTGTCGATCTGCCATCGCAGAGAACCAATGATGGGCACCAGCGTGTACTTGAGAGGGTATAGCTGATATTGATCGCTCAGCATGAAGTCGAAAGGAAAAGGGATATTGATGGGAAGCCATCCCACATCCTGGGAGAACTCGAACTTGTTCTTGAAAAAGATGGCTCGGTTGAAGTCAGGCGGTTTGGAAGCCCGTACTCTCGCATTCGACAGTTGGATACCTGAGTCGTTGCCAGAATTATTTCCCGGCATGGCCACCGACATCGGTTCGCAGTTGGTGGTTCCCTCCTTGGCACAATTCGCGGTACCGCCGTTAGAAGGACACGCCTCGAAGCCAGCGGGATCACACTTGCCGTTTGCTGCGTCCCCGCTAATGCTGTCGCGGCGGAACTTCACCAGTTTGCAGTTGCCCGCATTCTGACTGTAGTAAGTACATGGGTTAGGACCTCCGCGGTATATCGGATTGAAGGTAGGGGTCGTCAGGTTGCAGCCACACTGCTGGGCACGTGCAAGAGGAGCGAGAATGGCGAGACTGGCAAAGAGCAGGGCTGAGGGGAGGCTGATCTCGCGGGGTTCCTTGTTCATCAGCGTTAGCGCAAAGTAGATTTTTCCATCCACAAATGGCGCCATACGCGGTATTCCTTCTTCTCAGTGCGATCTGAGACAGAACCCACGTTAGCCGCACAGATTGGGCGGATTTTGTCACAGGGGGCTCTGAACTGTCAACGGACCACATGGCGAGAGATTGCGACAGCGGTGTATGCAATGTGTTCATCGCACATCGCGTGATTGGGACTATTCTCAAATAGTGACCAACTTTGGTTCGCAGCCTCGGACGTTTGGCCTAGTTGTGGGGCTCGGCGTGGGCGCCGGGATCTTCTATTACAAGGAGCTAGTTGATGCCCACCTCGCGCTCGGTCTGTCGCCGCGCCTCCTAATGGTGCATGCGGATGTGCGCCGCGTAATGAACCACGCCGCGGCCCGCGAGGTTCATCCTTTGGCGCGCTACCTTGCCGGATTGCTGGGCCAGCTCGCCCGCGGCGGAGCGGAGATTGCCTCGATCCCGGCGTTTTCTCCTCAAGTGTGCGCAACCGAGCTGGGGGCCATTACACCGCTGCCGCTGATTAACGTTCTCGATGCCATTTCTGCAGAGGTAAAGAGTCGGCAGCTTCGCCGCGTAGCATTATTCGGTGCGCGGGTAACGATGGAAACGCAGCTGTTCGGCAGGCTGCAGGATGTGGACGTAGTCACAGCAAGGCCGGAAGAGGTGGATCGGATTGCTGCTATCTATGTTCGGGTAGTTGAAGAGGCGCAGGCCTCTGATGACGATTACAACGCATTACGATCGCTCGCGCACACGCTGATCGAGCGCGAGAAGCTGGATGCGATTGTCTTTGCCGGAACCGATCTGGCTTTCGTGTTCGATCCGGCGAACACGGATTTTCCTCACCTGGACGGCGCTCGCGTTCACATCAAGGCCATCATGTCTGAGCTGGTTCGGTGAATATCGTTCGGTGAGGCGATCGAGGAACGACGCCAGACGGCTTGAATCGAGCGCTGGAAGGGCTGCGCCATCCTGACGCAAGCCGGGATTTCCCGTGTCGCTCGCTGTGAATCGCTTAGGGTGGATGTCACATCGAGGTGTAGAGAAAAGGCGGCCCACACTTCTTGGCGATCAGTCTGATTTGGACCGGCTGGCTGGCGGCACGATACCGTTCATCCGCAAATACTCTACCATCTGTCCGTAATGGTCAAATGCGTGGGCGACGGCGAATGTCGCCCGGTACAGGCGGGGCGATTTACTGTTCTCCGCGTTCTGCAACATATTCTCACCGGTCAACGTCGCCGCAGCCTTGTGACCCAAGGCAAAAGAATCCTTCAGGAACTGAATGACCTCGGCTTTGGTTTTCAACTCTGCAGGGCCGTTCCCATCCTTGATGTTGTCCGGAATCTTATCGCCGCTAAGCGGGGACCATAGGAAATAGTTGGAAGCGGCAACATGCTTGACCTGCACCGCAAACGTGCGCACCCCTTTGTAGTCGGCGCCGGGAATGTTCAAGCTCTCAGGGGAGAAGTTGAACTTATCTTCCGGCATGGCTTGGGCAGCTTCTACAATTTGTTTTTCGATGGTGGTGATCTCCCGGTCCACGATTGAAGCGATAGTGGGCGAAGGCGCTGACTGTTGCGGCTGAGGTGCTACGGCTGTCTTTGCATCCTGTCCGAATGTGGCCAGGGAAAAGAGAAGTACCGCTAAGGGCAAGAAGATTCGTATTCGTTTCATTCGATTGCCTCCCCTTATTACCGCCGTGAATCCGGCGGCACCATGTTGTTGGCACGATAGTAGACCACAAGCTGGCCGTAGTGCTCCGCACTGTGCTCGATGGCGAACATTCAAATGTCGGAATTGTGCCGCAGCTTGTTCCCAAGTTTCGACGTTTTGTCCAACCCTGCGTCGCCCTGCTGTTTAATCACGTCCGCACCGTCCGCGACTGCATGCTGAACGAATTTCACCACGTCGGCTTTAGTCTTGAAAGCGTCTCGCGACGGGTTATCACCTTCGCCAAAGTCTGGCCCGATGTTTGATCCAGCAACCGCGCGGATGAGGACGTAATCGAGTGCGGCGGCGTGTAGAAGATTTAGCGCAAAGGTGCGCTCGTCTTTCTGCAGCTTGTAATCGTACTTGTCCTCGGGAAAATCCTGGGCCATGGCGATGAGTTTGCTCCCGATGCCGTTCCATCGATCCAGCGTCTCGTCTGCTCGAGAGCGTGCAGGAAGCGGAGCCTGGTCTTGCGTTTGGGATTGACCGTAGAGGCTGATTCCAACAACAGTGAGCAAAGTGAGCGCAACTAGCGTACGAGAAGACTGCTTCATGTGAGTTTCCCCTCGGGACTTAAATTAGGAGTTTCACGGGCGCCCGCCCGTCTCGCGCCCTACTTCACACCTTTTTCCGGATTCCACGACCCCTGCAACTTGCGCACATAGACGATCTGCCCGACATGCTAAGCATTATGGTTGCAGATATTCGCAATCGTCGGCGCCCACGCTGCCAGCTCTTGCTCGTCGGCGGATTCGACAAGTTTCTCCAAATCCGTCATCAGCTGGTCGAGCTGCCGGACCGTGTCGTTCCACTGTTTGGCGTCAAATTTCACAAAGGTCTCATCGTTGTCACCGCCGAATTTTTCCAGCGCCTCTCCTTTGAACTTGACCAGGTTGCGGCGATTCCAAAACAGCAGATGATAAGTCAGCTGACCGACAGAGTGCCTCCCGCCGGCGGCTGCCAGCTGGCCTGCTCGGCAGTGAGTCCATCCACCCCCACAGTGATCGGCACAAACCAGACTGCTTGATTATGGGTAGTGGGAGCTTCGTGCAGCAGGAGGCTCCGCAGGGTCGCAGGCTGCGGCTGATTTTGTGCGTAGCACGGGAGCGAAAGCATCAGAACCAGAACCGAACCTACGGCCGCGATTGCATGCTTCATGGGGCTTGCTCCTTATGTTCGAGGTGAGACCGCTGAGGAAAATAGACGCACTCAATGCGTCTTTGTTAGCAAAATGACGATACCGGGCTGCCCCGGAGCGGGTGCCCCATAGCCTGCCTTGAGCGGAGTCGAAGGTCTCGCTTCTTTGCGAGGCATGGGAATCAGACGACTGCTCCCTTTCACCTCCTCGGACACACCGCACATCGCACCGGCATCTCCTCGCATCGGCACCGCTCGGGAATATCGCCCCTGCCCCGCGCCCTCGCCGAACAACTCAGCAGGCACCAGGTCTCCCGATATCTTTCAAACATCCCCTGGCTTCGCGGCCCGTAGTTGAAGTGGATCGTCGCCCGGGGAACAAACCGTCCGCCGGGCCGCATACCACAGGTTCTTTTTAATCACGTATGCCGCCCAGAAAATCGAGGTCGTCCAACGTGTACAGTGCCCCGTTGCCGGCGGCCCTGCGCATCGCAACGGTGCCTCGATGGCTGGCCGCGCATTTCACCTGCACCCGCCACGGCCGTCGCCCACTTTCCACCGCACAGTCATAAGGACGGCTATCTCCCGACGGCTTCAGCACCGGGAAACCCAGCATCGTGGCCTTCGCCAGGAGCGCAGGCTTCCACCGCCTCCCCCAGCCGCTTGCGCGTGGGCAGCTCCACCGCGTGTATCTCAATAATCTCCCGCTGTCCGGCCGAATGCGATTCTCAAGGCATAAAAAAGCGCAGCGCGGGCCGCCCCGTATCTCCTTCACTCAAAAGAAAAGGCACAGACCGGAAGGACTGCGCCGATGTTCTTATCCTATATATCTGGCATATCAATTTGCATAGGGTAAAAGGGACATGCTAGCCATGTTTGTTTCTCCGACTTTCGATTGTTCCCAGCTTCGGTGATGACTGGGTCACCGTAGGAGTGGCCAACCAGCGGCACGGGGCTATCCTGCGCGTTGATGAGGCGGTTCGTCGATGCCACGTCCGCGGCAATCGAGCTGAGAGGATTTTGAACTGCGAACGGCATGCAGTTCCTTGGCCTGCAGTAGGGGAATCAGCTTCGACCAACTGGAGCCATCGGCCCAAGCGCTGTGGACGAGGACTAGATCACGCTGCTTAACGATATGGCTCTCGTCTTCCGACATTGCAACGAGGCTTCCTACCAACCCCTAGTCTGCAGCATCTGCGCCTCATCCATCCCCGCGACGGCCAGCCCTTTCATCGCTCCCGCCAAATTTTCGCTGACTTCAAGTAATACTTTAGGATCGTTGAAGTGGGTGGCGGCTTTGACGATGGCGCGGGCCCGCTTTTCGGCTTCGACGGGGTCGGCGAAGGTGGTGGAATCTTTCATGAAGATGCCGCTGCCGACGAAGACGGCTTCGGCGCCGAGCTGCATGACGAGCGAGGCGTCGGCTGGCGTGGCGATGCCTCCGGCGGAGAAATTGGGGACGGGGAGCTTGCCGCTTTTCGCGACCATCTTGATCAGTTCGTAGGGCGCGGCGTGCTCTTTGGCTTTGGCGTAGAGTTCTTCTTCGCCGAGGACGGTGAGGATGCGCATCTCCTGCACGATCTGCCGGATGTGCTTGACGGCGTGGACTACGTCTCCGGTGCCGGCCTCACCTTTGGTGCGGATCATGGCCGCGCCTTCGGCGATGCGGCGCAGGGCTTCGCCGAGGTTGCGCGCGCCGCAAACGAACGGGACGTTGAAGGCGTGCTTGTCGACATGGTGGGCTTCGTCGGCGGGAGTGAGGACTTCTGATTCGTCGATGTAGTCGACCCCGAGTTCCTGCAAGATTTGGGCTTCCGCAAAATGTCCGATGCGGCACTTGGCCATAACTGGAATCGACACGGTGGCCATAATCTCGCGAATCTTCTTGGGCGAAGCCATGCGCGCAACCCCGCCTTCTGCGCGGATTTGCGCGGGGACGCGCTCGAGCGCCATGACAGCGACGGCGCCAGCTTTTTCGGCGATGGCGGCCTGCTCGGCGTTGGTGACGTCCATGATGACGCCGCCTTTGAGCATTTCGGCGAGGCCGGTCTTGAGGCGGAGGGAGGTGGAGCTACCGTTGTTGTTAGACATGGTGGATACCGTGGGTACCTTTTCGCAAGCGCGTAGGATAGGCGCATAGCGCCTCGTAACAGTATATTTTACAACGGCGAAGGGATGCTTCGGTTTTATCTCTTAAAAAGGAAGGATCAACGTTACGCCTATGGCGATTAAGCTCCAAAGACTGATAGCGACAATGCGTTCCAGCGGCGAACCTTCAATGAGCGTTTGGGAGGGGTGTTGGAGCTTCGATAAATGCTGTAAATTCTGAAACCAAGTATCAGAGCTACTAAAATTGCGGGGGTACGAATGCCTTTCGGGCCTTCCCACCAAATTTGTTTTTCGGTCATCAACACGGTTGAGTCCGATTTCAGATATTAGATGATCGTTCGTTGGTGCCCGCAGCCGCGGTCCCCTTCGGGGGCGATCGGTTCCCTTCCTTTTCCTCGACCCAGGACTTGCGTCCTGGGGCTATTGTCTGCCGCCGCCCTTACGGGCTGCTAAGGCGCTAGCGTTCGGCGTACTTGGCGAACATTTTTTCGGGGTCGATGGCGATGAAGGTGCCGCGGCTGCGGGCGAGGACTTCGTTTTTTTCGTTGAGGATTTCGGCGGTATTGACGTGCTGGCGGCCGTAGACGCTGACTTCCCTGCCCTCGACGCGCAGTGGTTTGTGTAACGGGACGGGCTTGAGATATTCGACCGTCATCTCTTTGGTGAGGGCGACGACGTGGTGCAGTTTGTTGACCTTGCCCATGGCGTCGTCAAGGATGCAGGCGATGACGCCGCCATGGCAGTGGCCGGGAGGTCCGGTGTAGCGCTTACTGAGGCGGAAGCGGCAGACGAAGGTTTGGCGTTCTTCGTCGAGGATGAATTTGAGGCGCATGCCGTCGGGATTGTTTTGGCCGCAGACGAAGCAGTTGTTTTTTTGCAGCTTCAGGTAGCGGGTTTCGTGACCGTGGATTTCGGGCTTGCGAGGCATGGAGGAGAGTTTACGTGATACTCCGAGGTTTAGTCGGAGTCCTTCCAGTCTGCAGGGCAGAAGCGTGCTAGCAGTAGGGATCTTTCGACTGCGGTGGTGCGTCGCCTTCGCGAAGCACCACCTCCGCTCAAGATGACAAGTAAAGAATGTTGAGAACCCGCTTCTAACTCCGGCTGTAATCCTGTATACATATCGGTTTTGGAAATCTTCGAATTGGAGCGCTCGTGAAATCTCGTATTGCTTTTACTCTCACGGCCATTCTTTTTGCATTTTCGAGTTTGATCGCAGATCCGCAGGATAAGGATGCCGATAAGACGGCGGTGCCTGCGCCGGCGGCTAAGAAAAATCAGAAGAAGGATCAGAACAAAGCTGCGCCTGGGCAGGACAACAAAGACGAAGAAAAAAAAGGCGGGATGACTGCCGACACTTTTTCCGGGCTGAAATTTCGGTCTCTGGGACCGGCGGTGGCTTCGGGGCGGGTGATGTCGATAGCGGTGAATCCGAAGGATAAGTTTGAGTACTACGTGGGCGTGGCGTCGGGCGGGGTGTGGAAGACGGTGAATGATGGGACGGTGTGGACTCCCGTGTTTGATAAAGAGGCGTCTTATTCGATTGGGTGGGTGGCGCTGGATCCGAATGATCCGGGGGTGGTGTGGGTGGCAACGGGCGAGAGCAATTCGCAGCGCAGCGTGGCGTATGGCGATGGGATTTACCGGTCGGATGATGGGGGAAAGAATTGGCAGAATCTGGGGCTGAAGAAGTCGGAGCATATTGGGCGGGTGGTGATTGATCCGCGGGATTCGAAGGTGGTGTATGTGGCGGCGGAGGGGCCGCTGTGGGGAGCGGGCGGGGATCGCGGACTTTATAAGACGACGAACGGCGGGAAGAACTGGAAGCCGGTGCTGACCATCAGCGAGAACACGGGCGTAGTCGACGTCGCGCTGGATCCATCCAATCCGGACATCGTTTATGCGGCGGCTTACCAGAGGCGGCGGCATGTTTTTACTTTGATCGACGGCGGGCCGGAGAGTGCGATTTATAAATCGACGGATGCGGGGGCGACTTGGAACAAGCTGAAGAATGGTTTGCCTACGGCGGACATGGGGAGAATAGGGCTGGCGATTTCGCCGGTTGATCCGAATGTGGTCTACGCGACGATTGAGGCGGCTGATGGCAAGGGTGGAATTTTTCGGTCGGACGATCGCGGAGCAACCTGGGATCGGAAGAACGAATTCGATGCGGGAGCGATGTATTACGCGCGGGTGGTTTGTGATTCGAAGAATGTGGATCGCATCTTTGTGATGAATGTGAACCTGCGCGAATCGCTCGATGGGGGGAAGACGCTGCATAAGGTGGAGGAGACGAATCATCACGGGGATAATCACGCGATCTGGATCGATCCGGATGACACTAAGCATTGGCTGCTGGGGTCGGATGGGGGGATGTATGAGACCTGGGACGACGCCAAGAGCTGGGAGTTCAAGGCGAATCTGCCGACGGTGCAGTTTTACGACGTAGCGGTGGATAATGCGCTTCCCTTTTACAACGTATGCGGCGGGACGCAAGACAATTTTTCGTGGTGCGGGCCCTCGCGGACGCGGAACATCAACGGAATTATGAATTCGGATTGGTTCGTGACTACGGGTGGGGATGGATTCCGGTCAGTGGGGGATCCGGTGGATGCGAACACGATTTATTCGGAGTCGCAGTATGGGGTGCTCGTGCGGTATGACAAGCCGACGGGGCAGGAGTTGACGCTGCAGCCGCTGGAAGGTAAGGGAGAGCCTCCGCTGCGGTGGAATTGGGATTCTCCGCTGATCATTTCGCCGCATTCGCATACGCGGTTGTATTTTGCGGCGAATAAATTGTTTCGCAGCGACGATCGCGGGGATACGTGGAAGGCGATCAGCGGGGATCTTACGCGGCAGATGGATCGCAATAAATTGCCAGTGATGGGGAAGGTGTGGGAGCCGGATGCGGTGGCGAAGAATGCATCAACCTCGTTCTACGGAAATATTGTGGCGCTGGCGGAGTCCCCGAAAAAAGAAGGGCTTATTTATGTGGGGACCGACGATGGACTGATTCAGGTTACTGGCGATGGCGGGGACACTTGGGCCAAGTACGAAAAGTTTGCGGGCGTGCCGGATACAACTTATGTGAGCCGGCTGGCGGCTTCGCAGCATGATTTGAATACGGTGTACGCAGCGTTTGACAATCACAAGAATGAGGACTTCAAGCCTTATTTGTTGCGCTCGACGGATGCAGGAAAGACTTGGAGTTCGATTGCGGGGAATTTGCCGGAGAACGGGTCGGTGCTGGCGTTTGCGGAGGATTCGGTGAACGCAAATCTGCTGTTTGCGGGGACGGAGTTTGGGGCGTTCTTTACGGTCGATGGCGGGGCGCACTGGTTACAACTGAAGGGTGGGCTGCCGACGGTTGCGGTGCGCGATGTGGCGCTGCAGGCGCGGGAAGGCGACCTGGTGATTGCGACATTTGGACGCGGGTTCTATGTGCTCGACGATATCTCGGTGCTGCGGCAGGCCCAGGCGGAATCGTTGGAGAAAGCGGCCGCGACTTTTCCCGTGAAGGATGCACTGCTCTATATCGAACGGCATCCGCTGGGAGGGCCGAAGAAAGGGTTTCAGGGGGATGCGTTTTACACGGCAGAGAATCCGCCGTACGGCGCCGTGTTTACGGCCTATCTGAAAGAGAAGTTGAAGACTAAGAAGGAGAAGCGGCAGGAAGCGGAGAAAGAGGCGGTGAAGAAAGGTCAGACGCTGCCTTATCCGTCGAATGATGAGTTGCGGGCGGAGGCGGAGGAGCGGAAACCGGAAATCTATTTCATGGTTTACGACGAATCGGGAGCGCCGATTCGGCGGCTGGAAGGGAGCATTGAAGCTGGGTTCCAGCGGGCGGCGTGGGATCTGAGGTATCCGGTGGTCGCGTTGCGCGAGCATGAGGAGGACGAAGAGGATTTTCCGCCGGCTTCAGCGAATGGGATCCTGGTGCTGCCGGGGACGTTCTCAGTCCGAGCGTTTCAGAAGCTCGGTGGAGTGGTGACGGAGCTGGGCGAGTCACGGAGTTTCAAAGTTGTGACGGAGGGCCAAGGTTCGATGAATGCGGGGGATTTGGCGGCGCGGGAGGACTTTCATCGCAAGGAGGCGAGACTTTATCGCGCGGTGTCTGGCGCGACGCACACGGCGCACGAGATTCAAGACAGGTTCAAGTTGATTCGCGAAGCGCTGCGGGAAACGCCGGCGGCGCAGAAGCAATTGGAGGCGGAGGTGGACGCGATTGAGCAGAACAATCGGCTGATCCTGCGGGCGCTGAGTGGAGATACGGAAATAGCGAAGAGAAATGAGCCGGTGGCCTCATCGATTAACGATCGGGTTGAAGCCATCATGGAGGGGGAGAGATTCTCGCTGGCGAAGCCGACGCAAACCCATGTTGAGGATTACAACATCGCGGCGGCGGAGTTCGCAGAACAACTCGGCAGACTTCGTACGCTGGTTGGGGTTGATCTGGCCAAGCTGGAGAGGGATATGGAGGCTGCGGGTGCGCCTTGGACTCCTGGGAGGGTGCCGGAGTGGTCGGAGAAATAAAGGGGCAGAGGCTTAGGGCGGGCATTTCAGATGCTGCCGGCGAAAAGCGGGTTCCTCGCTTTGCTCGGAATGACGGTTAATTGTGCTCGGAATGACAAATTCAGTTTGTAATGATGAAATTTATTTGGATTCACGCGATTTATTCGGGCTGAGAAGACTTAAGTCGGGCTGACGAGTTTGATTTAGTGGCGAAGTTTCGTCACGACGTTTTTTATTGCACAACCACTTGCATTTTCCTCGAGTAGCTGTGGTAAACTCGCCGCCGACTGTTGCTTAGCGCTGTGGGGCGTGGCAACAGCCGTGGGGAAATCGTTTCGTGTCCGGGAGGACTGGGGAATGGGCCTCGCGTTAATGGCTGTGATCTGGGTGATCACACTCGCCAGCACTTACTTCTTTGTCGCCAAGACATGGTGGTTACCGGTTGGCGCCTCTGCCGCCACGGGATTCATCGATCGACAATTCGCTCTCACGTTCGTGTTGATGGGCATTATCTTTCTGGCGGCGCAACTCTCTCTTGGTTACATCGTCTGGAGATATCAGCAGCAGCCTTCCTCGCCGCCGGTGCTGTATTCGCACGGCAATACCAAGCTGGAAATTATTTGGACTGTGCTCACCACGATTTTGTTTATCGGACTGAATCTGATGGGCGGTCCGGTGTGGGCGAGCCAGCGTTGGGATCCGGCGGGGCCAGGCGCGGTGCAGGTGGAGGTGACCGGGATGCAGTTTGCCTGGTACTTCCGTTATCCGGGACCGGATGGGAAGTATGGGGCGACGAGTCCGAAGCTGATGGATCCTTCCGCCGGCGGCGAGGCTGCGGTCGGGCTGAACACTTCCGATCCTGCGGCAAAAGATGATGTTGTGACCGGTACGATGTATCTGCCGGTGAATCGCGAAGTGGATGTAAGCCTGCGGGCGGTGGATGTGATTCATTCCTTCTTTGTGCCTTCGCTGCGGTTCAAGCAGGATGCGGTTCCGGGATTGAATATTCACATGCACTTCACGCCCACGGCGATCGGCGAGTATGAGATCGCGTGCGCCGAGTTGTGTGGCTTAGGACATTACAAGATGCACGGTATGGTTCACGTTGTCAGCCAGGACGATTATGACAAGTGGCTGGCGGCACGGGAGGCGGAGAAACAATAACATGGCGACCCCGGTTACGGTTCACGCGCACGCTGCTCCTCAGGGTTTCATTCGAAAATACATTTTCAGCCTGGATCACAAAGTCATTGGCATTCAGTACTTCTTTCTGGCGCTGACGGCGGTCTGGGTGGGGATGTTCTTGTCGCTGCTGATGAGGATCCACTTGTACTGGCCCAATGCGGTTTTGCCGCTGGTGGGGGAGATCAAGCCGGAACAATATCTCAGCCTGCTGACGATGCACGGGACGATCATGGTGTTCTTCGTGCTGACAACAGCGCCGCAGGGCGGGTTCGGAAATTATTTTCTGCCGATTCAGATTGGAGCGCCCGATATGGCGTTTCCGGTGCTGAATATGCTCTCGTTCTGGACGACGTTTGTGGCGTTTGTGACGATCATTGCGGCGTTTTTTGTGACTGGGGGCGCGCCGCTGCACGGGTGGACGGGATATGCGCCGTTGAGTGCGCTGCCGTCGGCGGGGCCGGGCGAGCAACTCGGAGCGGATTTGTGGATCACGAGCATTGCGATTTTCTGTATCGCGTCGCTGATGGGTGCGCTGAATTTTATTACCACTACGCTCGACCTGCGCGCAAAGGGCATGACCATGATGCGCATGCCGCTGACGGTGTGGTCGTGGTTCATCACTGCGATTCTTGGTCTGCTGGCGTTTGGCGTGTTGCTTTCGGCCGGAATTTTGCTGCTGATGGATCGGAACCTGGGTACGAGTTTTTATGTGCCGCTGGTGGTGGTAAACGGACAGATCATGGGGCACAAGGGCGGATCGCCACTGCTGTGGCAGCATCTGTTCTGGTTTTTCGGGCATCCCGAGGTTTACATCGCGATCTTGCCCGGGATGGGTGTGGCTTCGCAGGTTCTGTCGACGTTCTCGCGAAAGCCGATCTTTGGATATAAGGCCATGGTTTACGCGATGCTGGCCATCGGATTTTTCGGGTTCATGGTATGGGGCCACCACATGTTCATGAGCGGCATGAGTCCATATTCGGCCTTTGCTTTCTCGATCCTGACCATGTGTATCGGCGTGCCTTCAGCGATCAAGACGTTTAACTGGCTGGGCACGATGTGGAAGGGGCACATTCGGTTTCAGACCCCGATGCTGTATGCCATTGGGTTCGTTTCCCTTTTCGTATCCGGCGGATTAAGCGGCCCCTTCCTGGCGCAGCCGGTGCTCGACATTCAGCTGCACGACACTTATTTTGTGGTCGGTCACTTTCACTTGATCATGGGCGTGGCGGCGATCTTTGGAATGTTCGCCGCGACCTATTACTGGTTCCCGAAGATGTTTGGGCGAATGATGAATGAAACCTGGGGACGAGTGCACTACTTCACCACTCTGGCTGGGACTTACGCCATTTTCATGCCGATGCACTACTTGGGCATCGCTGGCGGGACGCGGCGATACTCGCAGTACACGGAAGTGGCGTACCTGCAGAGGTTGATGCCGATTCACGAGTTCATGACTTACGCGGCGATCATCACCATTGCTGCGCAGTTTATTTTTGTGATCAATCTTTTCTGGAGCATGTTCAAAGGGCCGAAGGCCAGTGACAATCCGTGGGAGGCGACCACGCTCGAATGGACGACGACCACGCCTCCGCCGCACGACAATTTTGGCGGAAAAACTCCGGTGGTGAATCATGGGCCCTACGAGTATGGGGTTCCAGGAGCGGCGCGAGATTACGTGATGCAGACGGATCCGGTTACGACGGCCGCGCACTGAAAACATAGGCACCGCGGGGCTAAAGCACGGGTCAGTGGGAAAAAGGTATCGCCGCGCTGAAAGCGCTGCGCCACCCAAAATCTTTGTTAGCTGTGGCGACGCACTGAAGCATCTGAAGTAATTATGGCAACATATAGTCCAAGCACTCCGGCAAATAGACTAGGCCGCGGCGGGGATGTTCCCGTTCCGCCGAATGGTGGTGATGGCGGCGATGATTCAAGGGGCTCAAATTTTCCAAATTATGGGGCGCGGCTGCGGAGAGCGCGGCTGGGGCTGATCTGCGGGATTGCGACCGTCAGCATGGTGTTTATTTCGCTGACGAGTGCTTACGTGGTGCGGCAGGGTTTGCCGACGTTTGATGGAGCGACGAACTCTTATGTGCGGGACTGGGGGCAGGTGCAACTGCCATGGGTGCTGCTGGCCATCAATACGGCGTTGTTGCTGATTAGCAGCGTGACCATGGAGTTTGCGCGGCGGGATATCAAGCGGCGGGCGGCGTTGGCTCCCCTGCAATCGATGCCGGGGATCTCTCTGGGTGAGGAAAAGAGTTTCCCCTGGCTGGGGTTGACGGTTCTGTTGGGCCTTGGATTTCTGGTGGGACAGTGGATGGCGTGGGGCGAGTTGAAGGCCCGCGGGTTTTTTGTTGACACCAATCCGAACAGCTCGTTTGTGTATTTGCTGACGGCGGCGCATGCGGTGCATCTGGCGGGTGGGATTGTTGCTTTGCTGTGGGCGGCGGTGACTTCCCTGCTGCGCCGGCCGATTGAGGATCGCCGCATTGTGGTGGACGTCACGGCCTGGTATTGGCATTTCATGGCGGTGTTGTGGATTTATGTTTTTGCTTTGCTGGCATTTGCGCGATAAGGGAAAGGGGGAAATTGGGGAATGGCTGACGCCACGCTGCAACATGATGCTGTCGCGGTGCATGGACTTGCGGGCGAGTATGAAGCGCCGCTGTTTGGAGCTTACTCGAAGAAAGTTGGCATGTGGCTGTTTCTGGCCTCCGACTCGCTGACGTTCGGGGCTTTGCTGATTGCATTCAGCTACAACCGTATCTACACGGCGTGGCCGACACCGTTTGGCAAGGACAGCATCATCAATGCGACGGTGATGACGGCTTGCCTGCTTTCGAGTTCGCTGACGATGGTGATGGCGGTATTCGCGGCGCAGCGGCATGACCGGTCGTGGACGCGCAACTGGCTGCTCGCGACGATGGCCTTCGGCACGGCTTTCATCGTGCTGCACGGGATGGAATGGACGAAGCTGATCCACGAGGGGTTGTCGTTGCCGGGATTTCCCAAGCCAGCGGGGCAGAGTGAGGGCGAGTTCGCGAAAATCTCGACGGGCGTTCCGCAGTTTGCAGCGACGTTTTTCGGACTGACGGCGATGCACATGTTGCACGTGACGATTGGAGTGATCTATCTAGGCGTGGTGGCGCTGCGGAAATGGTTGCTTCCGATTTTGGGGGCGCTGTGGCTGGCGGGATATTTGCTGATTCCGTCGGACAATGTTTTTCATTACGGAGTGCATGCGCTGCTGATCGGGCTGGTTGTGGCGAGCATCATTCTGTTTCTGAAGCCGAAAGATTATGACGCGCACGATGTGGAGGTGTCGGGGCTGTATTGGCACTTTGTGGATCTGGTGTGGATGTTTATCTTTCCGCTGGTGTATTTGATGTCGACGAAGGTTTAGCGGGCAAGCCCTCTGGGATTAAAGCCCAGATTTGTTTTAGGTCGGCGCGGCGCAGGCAGGTTCATAGGTCCTTCGCTTCGCTCAAGATGACAAGGGCATGGGGGGGAATTGCGATGCACGATGTGGCCACGCATGACGACAGTAAGGGGCAGTATTTCTGGGTGTGGGGAGCGTTGCTGGTTCTGACTGGTATTGAGGTTTGGCTCGGTTATCGGCAAGTATTCGAGCCGGTGCGGATGCTGGAAGCGCTGTTGGCGCTGTCGGTGATCAAATCGGCATTGATCATTGCCTACTTTATGCACTTGAAGTTTGAAAAACCGCTGATGCGCTGGTTGCTGGTGATCGCGGTCAGCGGGTGCTTTGTGATTATGTATTTCTTCTTCTTTCCAGATGCGGGACGAGTCTTGCATCTGGGAGTTCGATAGCCAGGGACGCGATGAAATTTATGTGGGGCAAAATCCGTACCATCGCTTTGACGGCGTTGCTTGGACTTCTGACGGTCCCGGCGCTGGCGCAGGGGTGCGCGATGTGCAATGCGGTCGCGAGGAGTACGCCGAAGGAAGGCCAGCGGGCTTTGAACCGGGCGATTCTAGTGATGCTGGTTCCCCCGATCGGGATCATGGTGTTTGGAGTGGGACTCGCCTTCCGCTACGGGAAAAGGCGGGATCAGGATCAGGATCGCGGAGGAGAGTAGTGGGTCGAGGCGAACAGGAGCTAAACCCACATTTATCCTAAAGCTTTATGCGGCGCTGAAGCGCCGTTCTTCCACGGTGCTTCGGGCAGACAGCAGGTTCCCTTCGACTCCACTCAGGGCTGGCTCTCCGCTCCGCCATCGCTCCGGTCGGAATGACAGTCCTGTTGATTGGGTGAACGAACGTATTCCTCACAAGATCAGGCAGCGGCGGTGGCGCTAATGCTGTCACGCTCGTGCAAAGTGGCTGCCTCGCGCGCGCCGGTATGGCGCAGCACCTCGCAGGCCCAGTGCCTCTTTGCGCTTTCGGAGCAAGCGACATAAACCAGGACACCCAACTGGCGAAGCTGAGCTTCAAAGCGGTCGGCTTCGTCGTCGGAAAAACCGAGACCCACGAGAGTTCTGGCGTTGCCGCAGAGAGCAGGCGCATCGCGGGCAACCATGAGAGCGTGAAGAAATGCCTGCGACCGGATGAAGAAGCCGACGGTGGGAATCATAACGGCGCCGAATTCGGAGAGCCAACCGATGAGTCCGGCATTCGCGGCATTGGCTCCGCGTTCAGAACTGAAGAGACTGGCATCGCGAACGAGCGCCGCGACGGGATGGGTAGGCGATAACATCATACAAATATCTTCGTTGTCGAATCCGGCTTGATTGAGCGTGCGCACGACATCCTTCAACGGCACATTCTGGGAATACATTCCGTAGGCGGCGGCTGTGTTTACTGCCATGTCCATTCTCCACATCGGCGAATATTGTTGGTGCCAACTGCAATGGCCGGGAATCTACAGCCAGAAACCTGAGGCTAAATGTGAAGTGAAGCTGTTTGGAAATTACACTTTCCGCCGAAAATTGAAACTCGGGTGAATCGTGTAGGGGAGCTGTTTTCTTGAGTTTGTTAAACCCAGTTAAATCTGCTTTCTTACATTTATTTACAAAAAGGCAACGAAAAAGACAACATGGACGCTCGCCCGTCTTGCGGCAAGGCTGCTTGCCGATCCTGGCTTTCAAAACCCTTCTTTAATGACGAATTCGGCACCTTGTAACTATATGAAACAACAACGGCTGCCCCCTGGTCGGCCCCGACTTCAATCACTGCTCCTGCCCCAAGTGGGTCTACTCCAAGGCCCGCGAAGGCAAGCCCCGGCAGAAGGCCGCTGGCACTCCCGGCTTTACCGAGGCCTGCGAGCAGGCGCATCGTATCCTCAAAGGCTTCGATCCGAAAATCGCCCATGCCCGCGCTCGCGACCTGGCGGCTACTCCCGAAACCGTTACCGTCGAAGCCGCCGTCGCCAGCTACCTCAAGGGCGTGCGCAGCCGCAACGTTACCCCCGGATATCTGAATGCGCTGCGCACGGTCTTCGCCCGCCGCCGCGACACTCACCCCAACCGCAGCGGAAAACGCGACAAGAACACTTCCCTTCTGGATTTTCTCGACCGGCGTGCGCCCGGCGCCCGGCACGTGATGGGCGAAATCTCGATCGATCTGGCCGACGATTGGGCCGCCACCTGGGGAGCGAACGATCTGGGGGCGCGCCGCTGGCGGAATCAGGCGCGCAGTTTTTTCCGCTGGGCGCAGGACCGCGGTTATCTCCGGCGCACGCCCTTCGGCGGACGGCGCAAGATCAAAAAAGGAAACCGCTGCAGCTATTTCACCACGGAACAGTACGCCAAGCTGATGAGCACTCTACGTAACGTCAACTGCCGGTAAAACTGCCGGTAAGTTTTGGTCGTGTTTTGTTCGACTCGTTTGGCATCACTTTTTGGGGCTGCTTCATGAAGTCAACAACCTGACTTCTCGCCGCGACTGGGCTCACACGGTGCAGTGCGGCAGGCCCGACTACCGGTGCTACTGACGCACGTGCTTGAGGATATTGCGAGCAAAGCAAGAGAATATGACGCTAGTCGGTAAGGCGCTGGCGCGTTGTAGCCAATCCGTGCGCGGCTTGCAGGAATTCGGGCGGTCAGACTAATTGCTCGCGTGAAGGGTGACTCACATCACTGACAAGAAGCCGATTGTGGGCGAGCCTAATGGGTGGGAGGCATTCACATGAAACCAAAGTCATCAACACTCGCGCCGAAGTCGGACGAGGCGACCGTTCTTATTCCGATTGAGCAGCAGATTCAGCAACGCGCCTACGAACTTTACGAGCAACGCGGAAGGACAGACGGCCACGACTGGGACGATTGGCTTCAAGCCGAGTGCGAGATAAAGGGCACGCAGGCCAACGCAGCAACGGCATAGCTTCCGGCAGTCCTCAAGAGCGGCGATGCTGGGCCAGCGCAAGAGGGGTATAATGTGCGTGAACGTGGAATGAGCGGGGGTGTGACCATGGCTTCGCCTCGCGAATCCAAAGGTTCAACGAAAATCGCCGTCCCGGCGCCGATTGAACAGAAATCGCAACGCACGCGGAATTCTACGCGTCCACCCCCAGCCCCCAAGAACGGCCGCAAATTCGACGCCCAGGTGTTCCTCGACACCATCGGAGAAGGCAGGAAGGCTATGCTCTTCCCGAAGAAGCAAACTGTCTTCGCGCAAGGGGATCCTGCGGACGCAGTGTTTTATCTGCAGACAGGCAAGGTAAGACTCACCGTTGTCTCCAAGGAGGGCAAGGAAGCCACGATAGGCATATTGAGTGATGGAAGGTTCTTCGGCGAAGGTTCGCTTGCGGGCCAACTTCTTCGCATGGGTACTGCAACCGCAATGACGGATTGCGCTGTTCTGAGAATTGAGAAAAAGGCTATGGTGGATACGCTGCACAGGGAAAACACCCTTTCCGATCTGTTCGTCGCATATTTGTTGACGCAGAACATCAAGTACGAAGAGGATCTGGTTGACCAATTGTTTAATTCCAGCGAGAAAAGGTTAGCTCGTGTCCTTCTCATGCTTGCTCATTTTGGCAAGGAAGGGATTCCTGAATCCGTGATTCCGAAGCTCAGTCAGGAGACACTGGCCGAGATGGTAGGCACCACTCGTTCGCGGGTGAGCTTTTTCATGAACCGGTTCAGGAAATTGGGATTTATTAACTACGCCGGGGGTCCAGAAGGCGGGTTACAGGTTCACAGTTCACTTCTCAACGTCGTTCTCCACGACTAGCGGGCCATATCATCCCGATTGGGGGCCAGGCTATGCGGCAATCCGGGGCACGCGCCGCACCAACAGGATCCGATGAAGCAGGTACGTGCCCTATCCGAGCAGCCACAAAGCGGGTAACATTCAAGGTGAACGTTTCACGTCCAAGTGTCACGCGCATTTGCACGGGGTAACGGAGCGAAAATGATGCTTCCCGCACAGACGCGAGATTTGGCCCAGCGCCTTCTTGCTTGCGAAAACGCTGCGGGCAAAACCTCCGAGCCAACGGAATTTGCGGCCTTTAGTGTCTGTGAGAGGTTGCGCCAGCCCCTAATTACACTCGCGGGAGTTGCCGGTTTTCGCTCACTCCTTTCTCGTGCTCTGACGCTGGCCAGGGTGGAAGCTCCCAGTCTTAGCGCGGTACAGGTTGCGGCGGATGGCTCCTTACAGGGTCTAGACGCGCTTCGGCCGCAAGTCGATGCGGACCAGGATGGGGAGGCAGGAATAATTCTGATTACCCAGTTACTCGGGCTGCTTGTCCGAGTTGTTGGCGAAGCTATGACGTTGCAGCTGGTGACATCTGAAATTCTTCCAGACTTTAAGTTCCTCTCGAAGAGCGGTATACCTATGGGCTTTGAAGCGATCCTCAACGAAGTCGACGATCTCCAAGGCGTCAGTGCGCGTCTCGAGGGACTGGCCGAGCAATATCCACCCGTCACAGAAGCGCTGAGGACTATCTCGGGAAACGTCCTAAACACGGCGACGGTATTGGCGGTAGTGGCGGCAATTAAAAGCCCCAAGCCGAACTGAATACAGAGTTCGCGCTGCATGGAAAAAGAAATCGTGAGTCTTCCAAAGTCGCGACATTTGGCCCAACGCCTTCTTGCTTACGAAGCTGTTACGGGCGAGAACTCCGAGCCTACGGAGTCTGCGGCCTTTCGTGTCTGTGCGAAGCTGCGCCGGCCTCTGATTACACTCGCGGGAGTTGCCGGTTTTCGCTCGCTCCTTTCTCGTGCTCTGACGCTGGCCAGGGCGGAAGCTCCCAGTCTTAGCGCGGTACAGGTCGCGGCGGATGGCTCCTTAGAAGGTCTAGATGAGCTTGCGTCGCAAACTGACAAGGAACAGGCCAGGGACGGAGGAGCCATTCTCATTGCCCAGTTAATCGGGCTGCTCCTCACTTTCATTGGCGAGGGTTTAACGTTGCGGCTGGTTCAGGATGTGTGGCCGGAGGCCGCCTTCGACGGCCGCGTTTCCGAGAAGGAGAGGAAGCTTGAGCGCACAAGATAGAGTGATAATAAAAAAACTGCCGACCGGGGTGCCGGGCCTCGATGAAATCCTGGGCGGCGGTCTCCCGGAATTTTCTTTTAATATCATCGCGGGAGCCCCGGGAAGCGGCAAGACCACGCTGGCCCACCAAATTGTTTTCGCCAACGCGACGCCGGAGCGCCCGGCGCTCTATTTCACCATCCTCGGCGAACCCGCCATCAAAATGCTGCGATACCAGCAACAGTACACGTTCTTCGACCAGGCTAAGTTAAACACCGCCGTCCGCTTTATCAACTTGAGCCAGGTTGTGTTGGAGAAGGACTTAGACGCAGTCCTAGAGGAGATTACGAAAGAGGTCGAGAAGGCAAGCCCCGGCGTCGTGGTAGTGGACTCCTTTCGCACCGTGGTGCGGAAGGCGCTCGGTGGCACAACCGAAGTGGAACTGCAATCCTTCATTCAGCGGTTAGCCCTGCTCCTGACCAGTTGGCAATCTACGACTTTTCTGGTCGGGGAATATGTCGAAGGTGAAATCCGAGACAATCCCGTATTCACGGTCTCCGATGGCCTCTTTTGGCTCTACCAAACGTCGGAGCGAAGTTCCATTGTGCGGAAGCTCCAGATCGTGAAACTGCGCGGGCAGGCTTCCGTGCCCGGACTGCACACCTTCCGCATTACCCAAGCTGGGCTACAAGCCTTTTCGCGTACTCTTGGGCTGGCCGGACTAGCAAGGAAGATACCCAGTACACGGCGCCTTTCCATCGGTATTCCGGAATTGGACAAGATGCTCGGGGGCGGCATTCCCGAGGGAGACAGTGTCCTGGTCGCAGGGGCTTCGGGAACGGGAAAATCGGTTTTGGCAACCCAATTCATTGCTGAGGGCATACGCCAGGGGGATCCAGGAATTGTGGTGGTCTTTGAAGAACGACCGCAAGAGTATGCGGAGCGGGCCAGCAGTTTTGGTCTGGATTTGAAGACGCCGCGAAAAGAGAAGAAACTCGAAATTCTCTACCTCCGTCCGCTGGACCTCTCGGTGGATGAAACCATGCACGAGATTCTCAACGAGGTCCAGAAGATTGGCGCCAAACGCCTGGTGATTGATTCGCTGGCGGGCTTTGAGATGGCGCTGGCACCCAGCTTCCGTGCGGACTTTCGCGAATCGCTCTACCGGATGATAACCGCTTTGACCGGAGTCGGGGTGACGATTCTAAGCACGGTTGAGGTGAACGAGTCTTTCACGGAATTTCCGTTCAGTACCTACTCGATTTCCTTTCTCACCGATGACATTATCCGGCTTCGGTACGTATGCATAGACGGCCAGCTTCGCAAGATCATGGTCGTTATCAAGATGCGCGGTGGCAACCATAGCAAGGATATCCGCGAATATGAAATCACCTCCAAGGGCGTGGTCATCATGGGTGACCGCCTCACGGATTATCAAGGCCTTATCACGGGAATTCCTGAGCATTTGAACCGATCCGGCAATAATCAAGAGCGCTCATATAAGCCGAAAGCCAAGAGCAAAAGCTAGTTGCAATCTGGGACTAATGTTAAGAGCGATAGCATTCACAACGGGGGGGCGGCTGGTCTGGATTTCTGGTCGTGTCACGAGCAAGCCGGAAGTCATCCGCCAATCCAAGCATCGCGAGCAGAATCTCCGATAGACTAATCCCCCGCCCTGATGTATGCAATGTGCCCGGTTGCTGCCCGCAACCCTGCATCGGGCTGACACACCATCTACCTGCATCGCTTTGGCCATTCCATTCCAAGGTTCGTGGCGTTTTAGAGTCGTCAGGAGTAGTCTGCATCTTCTGGGTCGCCGCCGTCTTGGGAGTTGGCTCGCTTGACTGCTGAGCCACCAGCAGCCTGGAACCAGAAATCAGCGCCACGGTTCGCGGCCAGCGCCAAATCGACGAACAGCAACGTGTGTCTTCGCATGAGCGCGCCTCTACAATTCGTGTTTCTCTGAAGGCTAGTCCGGGGCATCTCGGTGTTCAGTGATTGAAGTCACTCGGGTGTGTGCAGATGAAGCTCCCGCGATGAACTTGCAGTGCTCATTAGCTTTTCTGAATAGGTGCCGTTCTGAACTGGGGCACTTTCGGGTACTGGCCACAGCGCCACTACCCCTTTTGTGCCGAGACTCGGAGCAACCTTGGCTCCTTCAGGTAGGAACGCCGAGTTTTGGCAGTAGCCATTGTGTCAAGACTACATGGGCGACAAGAAACGCCACTCCGCAAACCCAGTTAGGCCTGTCCACTGTCTCCTTACCTGCCCACTCCTAGTTTGCGCAGGAATGTCATCATCGGGCACCAGTTGGTAAATCCAGACTGAAGCAGATTGAGGCCAACAAAAGCGGTGAAAAGATACCAGTACGGGCTTACGTAGTGCCCAAGTGCCAGGGACAGCAGAATAAAGCTGCCAGCGATCAAACGAAGTACACGTTCTGTGGTCATAGCAGTTCTCCTTCAGAACTAGAGGCTGGTCTGCGTAATTTCGCATTGCGGTTTTCGCATTCAGCGACACTTTCCGGCGCATGCGGATGCATCGATGGAAGGGAGTGTCCCCTCTGAGAGAGGTAGTAAAGAACGGGCACTGCCATCCGTGACAGAACGGTAGACGCGACTTCTCCCGCCATCAATGACAGAGCCAAGCCCTGGAAAATCGGATCGAACAGGATCACGCTCGCTCCCACCACCACCGCGGCTGCGGTCAGCAGCATCGGACGGAAGCGCACCGCACCTGCATCGACTACGGCGTCTTCCAGCGCCATTCCTTGGGATCGGCGCAGTTCGATGAAGTCGACGAGAATGATGGAATTGCGAACAATGATGCCGGCTCCAGCAATGAAGCCGATCATCGAGGTCGCAGTGAAGAATGCTCCCATTAGCGCATGCGCCGGTAGAATGCCGACAAGCGTGAGCGGAATCGGCGCCATGATGACGAGCGGCGTGATAAACGAACGAAACCAGCCCACGACGAGCACGTAGATCAAGACCAGGACAGCCGCAAAGGCGAGTCCCAGATCGCGGAAGACTTCCACTGTGATATGCCACTCACCGTCCCACTTCATGGAGAAGCGGTCGGTACGATCCGGCGTAGTCGTGCCCTTGTATTGCTTGACCGCGTAGCCATCGGGCAACTTAATTTTGTCGATGGCGTTGCTCATCTTCATGATGGCATACACCGGGCTTTCTTCTCCGCCAGCCAAATCTCCTGTCACGTAGACAACTGGCTGCAGATTCTTGCGATAGACGCTGGTATCGATTGTCGTTTGTTGAAGGTTCGTTACTTCCTGCAGGGCGATTTGCGCACCGGAAGGCGTCGGCAGCTTCATGTTGCCAAGGTCTTCGATTCCAGAGCGATCCGAGCGCGCCAGCCGCACTTCGATGGGGATGTCCTCGCGGGAATGAGGATCGTGAAGCAAACCGGCGTTGGCGCCCCCGAGCCCGACCTGCAGAGTCCGCGTCACGTCGGCGGGTGAGATACCGTGGAGCGCTGCCTTGTCCAGATCCACTTTCATGTCGTACTTGATCTGCGGGTCTTCGACGTACCAGTCCACGTCCACGACACCGGGCGTTTGCTGAAAGACCTTCTTGACTTGAGCGGCCAGTTCAATTTGCCCTTTGTAGTCAGGCCCGTAAACTTCGGCGACAAGAGTTTGCAACACGGGCGGACCAGGCGGGACTTCCGCTACCTTGATGCGCGCACCGAAAGGAGCGGCAATCTTGTCCAACTCCGGCCGCAGTCGTCGTGCGATCTCGTGGCTCTGCGCCTTGCGATCATGCCGCGAGAGCAGATTCACCTGGATATCAGCCTGATTGGGCTGACTGCGTAAGAAGTAATGGCGCACGAGCCCGTTGAAGTTGTAAGGACCGGAGGTCCCGGCATAGATCTGATAATTGATAACCTCGGGCTGTTGGCCGAGATACTGTCCCAGTGCCTGCGCCACACGAGTCGTCTGTTCCAGTGGCGTTCCATCGGGCATGTCAATGATGACCTGGAACTCACTCTTGTTATCGAAGGGCAACATTTTTACGCGAACCCACTTCAACGGGACAAGAGTAACCGCGGCGAGCAGCAACAACACGACACCACCAAGAAACATCCAGCGGCGGCGTGCGTCGCGAATGAGCGGGTTCATCATCCCGCGGTACAGGCGTGTCGTCCAGCCTTCGGTCTCGTGCCCGGAATGGTTGCTCCTGCCCGCATGTTTCCTCAGCAGCCTCAATGCCGCCCACGGAGAAACCACGAAAGCGACAACCAGCGAAAACAACATGGCCGCCGACGCTCCTACTGGAATCGGGCGCATATATGGACCCATCAGGCCGCGCACGAAGGCCATGGGAAGGATCGCGCCGATTACCGCGAACGTAGCGAGAATCGTGGGATTACCAACTTCGTCTACCGCCTCGACCGCAACTTCAGACAAGGATCGCCTTTGGCTTTCCCGCAACCGAAAATGGCGCACGATGTTCTCGACCACAACGATAGCGTCGTCGACCAGGATGCCGATGGAGAAGATCAGAGCGAACAGTGTGACCCGGTTCAGTGTGTAGCCATACAGGTAGAACACGGCGAGTGTGAGGGCGAGCGTGACCGGCACCGCCAGAAGTACGACGCCTGATTCACGCCAGCCCAGCGCCAGTGCA
>Ga0187863_10000261_pt1 | contig 46139 bp, 38 predicted proteins | sample June2016WEW_11_1_FD_132975 | JGI IMG/M metagenome (GOLD analysis project Ga0187863, IMG submission 132975) | Peatland microbial communities from SPRUCE experiment site at the Marcell Experimental Forest, Minnesota, USA - June2016WEW_11_10 | ecosystem: Environmental > Terrestrial > Soil >...
CTGCGACCGACGGCGGTCGCGCAGCGAGGCGCGGAAGCCCTCATCTCCGGGACTGCGAAGCCAAAACCAGGTCAACATCAACGCCAGGAGCGAGGGGACGGCCAGAAACCGCGGCTGCATGTAAAGCGGCGTCAACGAGCGCGCGAAGACCCCGGGCGCCGTGCGGTCAGGGTGCAATGCCGCCAGCGAGATCCCGGCTGCCCCGATGCCGGAGGCGGTCTTGGGAGCCGTCGGCGCAGTGTCCGCGGCCGACGGGGATATCGTGACGCTCAGGGGCGCAGTACGGACCGTTTCATAGCGGCGCACCGCTGGGTCGAAATAGGCGAACGTCATGGCGGGCAGCCATTGCGCGCCGGGTATCGAGGCCACCACGGGCTGCTCGAAAGTCTTCTCTCCCTTCACTCCGATGGCATCGCCCGGTTTGAACGAGGAGGTGGGCGGGTAGGTTTTCCAGTGCTCGACATGGTCCAGCATCCGGCTGTCTACGCGGTCGAAATTGCCCTCCCCCGTGACGTGCATCCGCAGCGTGAGCGGATCGCCCGCCGCCGCGGTCGCCGATGAGATATCGCTGGAGATCTTGAACGTGCCGACCGCACCGCTGAATTCCGGCGGCTGATCCTGCGTCGGCAACGCGCTGACTGCCAAGTCGAGCGGCGGGCTCCGGGCCTTGATGTCCTTCTTGACCGTCGCGCCGAACCTGCGTTGCATGAATGGGTCGCCCAGCTGATCCTCGAGCTGCGCTTCACGCTTGGGCCGAGTGCTCAATCGAACCGTCAGCGGCACCTCGACAGTGAGCGAAAAGTTGCCCGGTTTGACCGGCGCCAACACCGTGTGCCAGGTCAGCAGGACGAACGGCATCCCGTCGATGAAGGTCTCCTGGCGGTCGGGAGGCCGCGAAAGATTGTTGAGCGTGAAATCGTTGCCGGTGAGCGCCGGCAGCCCATTGAGCGAGGAAACGGCCCCGGGCCGCACGCCGAGCTCGATCGCGATGGGGACGCTCTCGCCGACATACACCTCTCGTCTATCGGCGCTGAGCTTGACGAATGCGGAACCGTCCTCGGTCATGTGAATGCCGCCGCCGCCGACCCCCGTTCCGGCGGAGATGCCGGGAGTCGCGACCGATGGACCGCCGCCGACGTTCGCCGGATTCACGCGCAACATCAGGGGCTGCGACTTGGCCGCGATTTGTGGAATGATGAACGTGCCGGCAACTTGCGGCGTCACCCGTACCACCGTGGTCGTCGTTGCGAGCGTCGCGCCATGGATGATCTCGACCCCTTGCAGTTGTTCGACGACGCGAAACTCCAGTCCCGGGACCACCGGCAGCGCCGGCGGCTGAACGTCGCTGCCCGAACTCTTGATCCTCAGCTGCGCCGACTCGCCGATGCTGATTTGGGCCGGTGCGATGCTCTCCTCGACCACCGGCGCGGCGGCCGGGGCGGATGCCGCGAGGAGGCACGCGACGATCCCGGCGATCAGCCCGGCGCGAAGCACATGGAGCGTGCTCATGTCACCAGTTCTTGTACGGCTTTTCCGGCGCATCATCTGCGCTCCGGTTGAGCGGGACTGCGAGAGGATGCTTTTCGTCGCCTTTTTCGGAATCGAGGAGCTCGCGTGCTTCCTCACGGCTCATCTGGCCGGGCGGATGCTCGCTGTCGCCGGAACGCGCATCGTCATCGGCCTTCGAACTCGAACCGCCGCTGGGCTGTCGATTGCGCTGGGGTTCGCCGGGCGGCGGAGCGGGCGGCGGCTCCGCCGGCGGCCTGTTGGCGGCGCTTGCAGGCGGCGGAGTGGCGTTGCCGCCTGGGGGTGGCGGAGGGCCGTTGCCGCCCGGTGGCGGACTGCCCTTCGGGGGGTTACCGTGCGGCGGCGGGTTCCCGTTCGGGGGGCTGCCCTGCGGCGGCGGGGGTGAACCGCCGCCCTTGCCCGACCCCTGGTTCGGCGGGGGCGGCGGCCGGCGGAGGGCGTCGATCTTGCGCTTCACCAGGTCGCGGTTGTACTTGCTGTCAGCATCGTCGGGGCGCAGCTGCAGCGCCGTGTCGTAGGCTTTCACGGCCTCCGTCCATTTTTCGACGGTATCGCGAGGATCGCTCTTTTCGGTCAACTGTCCGGTGCGGTACAGCGCATTGCCTAGGTTGTAGTAGGCGTCCTCTTGAATCGCCAAGCGCTGCGCGTCGCTCGACGGTGCGCGGCCGATCGATTGCTCGAAGGCTTGCGCGGCCTGCTGAAATCGGCCGGATCGATAGGCGGTCGCGCCTTTCTGTTCATCGACGGTGGGATTGGTGGCCGGGCTCGCGGCGCGCGCCGCACCCGCCGGCAACATCGCCATCACCAGCAGGCTCGCTGCGGCCGCGCCGATCGCCGCGCCTCGCGCGCGGCGCCGGCGCCGGGTTCCGACCAGAAGACTGGCCAACAGGAACCCGACCGAGGCCGCCAAGGGCCACTGATAGCGATCGATGTAAATCTTCCTCTGCCGGAATGCGAGATCGTGCTTTGCCACGGAGCCGAACACCGCCTTGAACACGGTTTGTAGTCCTTCGCCCTGTGCGCCGAGCGGTGCATAGATTCCGCCGGTCGCCGTGGCGATGGCCTTCAACGCTGCCTCGTCCAAGCGGGATTTTACCAAGGCGCCGGTATCGTCCTTGACGAATCCGCCTCCCTGGTCCCGCGGTACCGGGATGAGCTCGCCGGCGGCGGTTCCCACTCCCACGGTATAAATCTTGAGTCCCCCTTCGAGCGCGGCCGTGCGCGCGGTGGCGAGAGCATCCCCTTCCAGGTCCTCCCCGTCGGTGACCAGGATCAATACTTTATCGCTGCCCGGACGGCGGCGGAGCGCGGCTTGGCCCTCACGGATAGCCGATGAAATATTGGTGCCGCCGCGCGGGATGGTGTTGGTGTCGATCACGCTCAATGATTCGTGAAACGCGCCGTAGTCGAGGGTGATCGGGCATACCAGGAAGGCACGCCCCGCGAATGCGACTATGCCCACCGCATCGCCGTCCAGTTGATCGATAAAGTCGTCGATGGCGAGTTTTGCCCTGGTCAACCGATCCGGCTTCACATCGGGCGTCAACATGCTGCGCGAGGTGTCGATGGCGAAAACGATGTCGTATCCGCGCCGCGTAATCTGCTCCCAACGATATCCCACCAAGGGTCCCGACAGCGCCAAGAACAGGCATGCCACGGCGGCCAAATACAACGCGCGGCGCGCGCGGCGGCCCGCAACCGATATCGATCTCGTCAATTGATCGCGCAGGTGCGCCGAGACGAATTTTTCGAGTTCGGCCTTTTGGCGAGCGTCGTAGAGGTACCACATGCCGATCAGCAGAAGGCATCCGAGCAGCCCCGCCGGCAGCCACCATGGATCGGTGAATCTCACGGCAATCTCCGCCATCGAGTGTGCTGCAGGATCGATCCCAGGCCGAGGACGGCCAAGGCCGGGATCAGGACCCACGGATAGAGCTCCTCGATGTGCTCGAACCGTTGCACCGTCTGGGCGGTTTTCTCGAACCGATTGATCTCATCGTAGATCTTGCGCAACGAATCGGTGTCGGTCGCCCGGTAGAACTTGCCGCCGGTCTCATTCGCGATCGCCTGCAGCGTCTTTTCGTCCACGTCGACGTCGGCCATGACCACGTGCATGCGCCCGGCTTCATCCTTGACCGGAATCGGCGCCTTGCCGCGCGCGCCGACGCCGATGGTATATATCCTCACGCCCATCGATTTGGCCGCTTCCGCCGCCGCCAGCGGGCTGATTTTGCCGGTGTTGTTCACGCCGTCCGTGAGCAGGATGACCACTTTCGATTTCGCCGGCGTCGCCCGCAGGCGATTGACGCACGCGGCAATGGCCGACCCGATAGCCGTGCCGTCGTCGACCGAGGTGACGCTCATGCGGCCCAGGTTTTGCTGCAGCCAGTCGTGATCGAGCGTGAGCGGACTGATCAAAAAGGGAACCCCGGCGAAGGCGATGAGCCCGATGCGGTCGTTGGGCCGCTCCTCGATGAATTTCGAGACCACGGATTTGACCACTTCGATGCGATTGATGCGTTGATGCTCGATCGCGAAGTCCAGTGCCTGCATCGAGCCGGAAATGTCGAGGCCCAGAACGATGTCTATGCCGTTCAGGGTCACTTCGGTGCGGCTATGCAGCCGTTGCGGGCGGGCTAGGCCGGCGATCATGAGGATGCCGGCCACGATCGCCAGCACCCACACCCAGCGCCCCGGACGACTGCGGCTGGTGCGGGCGACTTCACGCGCCAGCCCGATATTGGAATACTCGATGGCGGCGACGGGGCCGGGCCGGCCGCGCCACACCATCACCAGCGGCAGCAACGCGAGCAACCAGAACCATTGAGGCTGAAGAAAGTGGATCATCGAATCTTTGATACTCTTCGTTCCGCACCACGCTCGGGAGAACGTCGGCTTTGAGATATGCCTTCGCACTGATTTTTTGTCCAGTCGCCGCCATCGCGGGAGTCGCCTACGACTTCAGCGTCCAGGCGGTCGATCAATCGGCCATGGCGGCGGTCTCTCCGGGGGCGCCTGCGCCCGCACCGATCGTCACGCGCTATTTCGTCGAAAGCGGCAAGGTTCGCATAGGCGCGGCCGGCGCGAAGACGGTGTACTTGCTCGAGGATCGGACGGTGTATGCCATCGACAACACATCGCGATCCGTTCGCGTTCTGAAAAACGCGACGTTGAGCCAAGTCACCGCGCACTATGCCGATGCCGTAAGACAGCTCCAAGAAGCGGCCGCGAACGCGCCCCCCGAAGAGCGCGCGGAGGCCGAGCGCAAGGCCGCCGATTTGAAGGCTGCCAGCGATCGATTACTACAGCCCGTACCGCGAGAATACAGCATGACCACGCGCTTCGAGTCGGTCGACGGCCACGCGTGCAGAATCTGGGAGGAGCGCGAACGGGACGAGAAGCGGCTGGAGCTGTGCGTTGCGCAGACGGCCGCATTGCCCGGCGGCGCCGACATATTGAGCGGAATGAAGACCTTGAGCGAATTTCGGCACGGCTCCAAATGGGCGCTCGGCGCGGACTTCGGCCTCTCGGACTGGTGGCCGGATGTGGAGCACCTGGGTGGTGTGCCCGTGTTGATACGCGAATTCAAATACGACAGCCTCATCAGCGAAATCACGCTTACCTCGATACGGCCGGGCATTCAAAGGGCATCCTCTTGGAATCTGCCCGAAGGCTACCCGCTCGAAGAAAACACCGATTATGCCGCATGGTAGCGATGAGCCGCGGCAGGGGGCGCGTCAAGGAGTGTGAAGGGAGCGCCGCGCCCGGACGGGATCAACCCGCCGGAACCTCGGCTTTATGCGAGCTCACCGCGTCCCCATCGTCCGGCTTGAGCTCGCTGAACACGATGGTCGAGACGATGGTCCATGCTCCGAGCATGCGCAGGGCGAGGTGAATTCCGTGGATCATCTCCGAGGCGGTGGCGCGGGTGTGGTCGGGAATGAACAGCGCGGCCGTCAGCGATGCCGCGGCGACGCCGAAGCTCACCGCCATTTGCTGCACGGTGCTGGCGATGGTACTGGCGCCGCTCGCCTGTTCGCCGCTCACGTCCGCGAATGCCAGCGTGTTCATGCTCGTGTACTGCGTCGAGGTGAAGAATCCAAAGCCGAACGCGAGCGCCGCGATCAGCCATCCCGGAGTGCCCACGTCGATGAGCGAGAACAGCATCAGCATCACCCCGAGCATCACCGTGTTCGCGATCAGCACCTGCCGGTAGCCGAATTTTCTCAGAATGACGGGAAGCGTGAATTTGAAGCTGATCGCGGCGAGCGCCTGCGGCATGATCATCAGTCCGGACTGGATCGGGGTGTAGCCTAAACCCACCTGATAGAGAAGCGGCAGCAGGAACGGCAGGCCGCCGATCCCCAGCCGGGTGAGCAGGTTCCCAGAGACGGCCACCCGAAAACTCCTGATGCGGGTCAGGCTGAGGCGCAACAGCGGGTGGCGCGTGCGCACCGAATGCAGGCCGTAGGCCGCGAGCAGCGCCGCCGAGATCGCCAAGAAACCCGCAACCTCGCGGCCGCTCAGCGTGTGCTCGCCGAATACCTCGAGCACATAGGACAGCAGTGAAACGCCGGATGCGAACAGCGCCAATCCGATGAAGTCCAAGGGATAGTTCTTGGCGGCGGCGTAATTCGGCAAGTGCTTGCGCACCAGGACCAAGCCAAGCAGGCCGATCGGGATGTTGACGAAGAAAATCACGCTCCAGTGGAAATACGCGATGATCAGTCCGCCCAGCAGCGGTCCGAGCATCGGACCGACGAGACCCGGAATGGCGACGAAGCTCATGGCGCGTATCAATTCGGATTTCGCGAACGTGCGCACCAGGGTGAGCCGGCCGACGGGCAGCATCATGGCGCCGCCGCAGCCCTGCAGGATCCGGCATGCCACCAGCACGTGGATGTCGGTCGACAGCCCGCATAGGAAGGAGCCGAGCGTGAATATCCCGATGGCGGACGCAAAGACGCGCCGCGTGCCGAAGCGGTTGGCCACCCAGCCTGAGATGGGTATGAACACCGCGAGGCTCAGCGTGTAGCTCGCGAGCACGGCCTTCATGTCGAGCGGGGGAACCTTGAGGGCGTGCGCGATGACCGGAACGGCCGTGTTCAGGATGGTGGTGTCGAGCGATTCCATGAAGAAGCCGACCGCCACGAGCCACGGCAGGAGCCGCTTGGCCGCTTCGGTCAACTCGACGTTGCGGGCCGGTTGAGCGGGGGCGGCCATCAACGCGAGCCGCTCGAGCCGCAGCGCGCCAGGGCACCTGCGCGCGGTCTAATGCGCCAGCGAAGCGTCGACGATGGCCTGCGCATCGTTCAGGATCTTGGCCAAATGCCCGGCATCGCGGAAGCTCTCTGCGTAAATCTTGTAGATATCCTCGGTGCCCGACGGTCGAGCGGCGAACCAGCCGCTCTTCGAGCGCACCTTGACGCCGCCGATCGGCGCATCGTTTCCGGGCGCGCGCGTCAGCACCTCCTCGATGCGCTCGCCGGCGAGTTCCGTGATTCGCACTTGCGATCGATCCAGCTTGGAGAGCTTTTTCTTCTGCTCGGGTGTGGCGGCGGCTTCGACGCGATCGGCGAAGGGCTCGCCCAACTCACGCGCCAAGGTGCGGTACGCCTCGCCGGGATCGCGTGCATTTCGCGCGGTGATCTCCGCAGCGAGCAAGCAGGGCGCGATGCCATCTTTGTCCGTGCTCCAGGCTCCGCCGTCGAGCCTCAAGAAGGAGGCGCCCGCGCTTTCCTCGCCGCCGAATCCGAGATCGCCCGACTCGAGGCCGGCGACGAACCACTTGAATCCCACCGGCACTTCGTACAGAGAGCGCCCAAGGCGCGCGGTCACGCGGTCGATCAAGGCGCTGCTCACGATGGTCTTGCCGACGCGGGCGCCGCCGCTCCATTGCGGGCGGTGGCGGAACAGGTAGTCGATGGCCACCGACAGATAATTGTTGGGGGGCATCAGGCCGCCGCTCGAGGTGACGATGCCGTGGCGGTCGTGATCCGTATCGCATGCGAAGGCGATGTCGTACTTGTCCTTGAGACCGATGAGCCGCCGCATCGCATACGGCGACGAAGGGTCCATGCGGATTTTTCCGTCCCAGTCGAGGGACATGAAGCCGAATGCCGGATCGACCACATCGTTGACCACGTGAAGATCGATCCCGTAACGTTCCGCGATGCGAGCCCAGTAGTGCACACCCGCGCCGCCCAGCGGATCGACGCCCGTGCGAATGCGCGAGCCGCGGATCAGGCCGAGGTCGACCACGCTCGCGAGATCGTCCACATAGCTCGTCAGGTAGTCGTGCGAGTGCACGGTGGCCGCGCGCCGTGCGCGGGCAAAGCCCATTCGTGCCACGCCCTTCAATCCGGATTCGATCAAAAGGTTGGCCTTGGCCTCGATCCACGCGGTCACTTCGGTGTCCGCCGGACCGCCGTTGGGAGGGTTGTACTTGAATCCGCCGCTGTCGGGCGGGTTGTGGGAGGGCGTGATCACGATGCCGTCCGCAAGACCCGCCGTGCGCCTCCGGTTGTAAGTCAGGATGGCGTGCGATATCGCCGGTGTCGGCGTGTATTCGTCGTCCGCCGCCGTCATGACCTCCACGCCGTTCGCCGCGAGAACCTCGATCGCGCTGGCAAATGCGGGCGCCGAGAGAGCATGCGTGTCGAAGCCGAGAAACAGCGGCCCGTCGATGCCTTTATGCTTGCGGTAATCGCAGATCGCCTGAGTGACCGACAGCACGTGAGCCTCGTTGAAACTCGACTCGAAGGAGCTGCCCCGATGTCCGGACGTGCCGAAGGCGACGCGCTGAGCGGCGACCCCCGGGTCCGGCTCGAGACTGTAGTAGGCGGTGACGAGCCTCGGCACGTTCGTCAGACGCGCCGCCGGCGCCGGTTGACCTGCCAGAGGATCGATACTTCCGCTCACGATGCCGCGGCCAGCGTCTTGCCCTTGTCGAGGAGGCTCTGCATGAGCTCTTTCCAGGATTTGACGAACGATTGCGCGCCTTCCGTTTGGAGCTGCCTCGCGAGCGCCTCAACGTCGATTCCCGCTTCCGCGAAGCGCGCCAATACCTTCTCCGCATCGCCGCCGTCCGGCGGCAGGGCCGCGCCGACTTTGCCTTCTTTTGCATACGCGAGCAGGGTCTTCTCGGGCATGGTGTCGATGGTCTCGGGCGCGGCCAGTGCCTCGACGTACAGCGTCTGCGGCGCCTTCGGGTCCTTCACGCCGGTGCTGGCCCACAACATGCGCTGCTTCCGTGCGCCGGCGGCGGCGAGATCGCGCCAGCGCTTGCTCTCGAGCAAGTCGCAGTGCGCGCGGTAGGTGCGTCCCACGACGGCAATTCCCAGCCGATTGGTCAGATCCGCGGGCACCTTGCCGGCGACCGCCCGATCCCAGCGGCTGACGAAGAGCGAGGCGACCGAGCTCACCCGCGGGTCGAGCTTGGCCGCGATGCGCCGCTCCAATCCGCGCATATACGCCTCCGCAACGGCGAGGTATTGCTCGCGCGAGAACAGCAGCGTGACGTTGACCGGCACGCCGGCGAAGATGGCTTCCTCGATGGCCGGCACACCCTCGGGGGTGCCCGGAATCTTGACGTACAGATTGGGCCGGCCGGCGAGCGCGTGAATGCGCTTCGCCGCCTCGATGGTGGCCTTGGTGTCGTTGGCCAGCAGCGGCGATACCTCCATCGATACCCAGCCGTCGATTCCGCCGGTGCGGTCGAACTCCGGCCGGAACAGATCCGCGGCGCGGCGCAGATCCTCGAGCGCCAATTCCAAGAACAGGACTTCGCCCGACAAGCCGCTGCGCGCCTTCTGCTGGATGCTCTGATCGTAGAGGGAGGAACCGCCGATCGCTTCATCGAAAATGGTCGGGTTCGAGGTGAGCCCGGTCACCGACAGCTCGTCGATGTAGCGCTTGAGGGTGCCGTCGTCGAGGATTCCTCGCGTGATGTTGTCGAGCCACAGGCTCTGTCCGAGTTTGTGCAGATCTTGTGTCGCGGTCATGGTGGCACCTTGAAGTCGGATGAATGAAGGGTGGTGAGATCGCCGATGCGCTCGATCACCCGATCGGGCGGCGGCATTACCGAGTTGGACCCGGCGGCCAGGGCGTAGTGCCCCTGACGAACGAACACGGTGGTCAGTTTATCCTGCATGACGAGCTTCATCGCGGCGAGCAGATGGGGTTTGTCGTCCACCACCACGTAATGCGAGGCCGGATAGCGCTTTTGTACGTGATCCATCACCTTTTCCTTGTGCAGGTATATGAGCACCGCGCCGTACACGGCATCCCAGATGCCCGCATGCTGGATCTTCCTCGGCTGGAATACCACGTCGCCGTCCGACAATACCACCGGCCGTCCCATTGCGCGAAGGTGCGCAATGGCATCCAGCGCCCCTGGAAAGAGCAGCTTCGGGAAGGGAAACTCGAGCAGGAATTGCGACATCTCCAGAAGCCTGGGATCGTCGTCGAGACCCGCGCGAAACGCCTGCAGGCTGCCAAGGTAATCCGCGACGCCGAGTCGCGTGCGCAGATCCTCGAAGATCTGCCAATAGCGCAAGCGCTGGTCATGGCCGAATAATCTCTCTAGCTGCGCGCCGAGCGCGGCCGCGAAACCGTCGTTGTCGAGGAGCGTGTTGTCCACGTCCAGCAGGAATACGATATTGCCCCCGGCGGCCGGCCGGTCTTCGGTCTTGCCGCCTGCGATCAGCACGGAGCGGAGGTCTCCGCCGTCGGGTTGTGCCAGGCCTCGTCGCCTGCGATGACCTTGTCCGCCTCGGGAGGGCCCCAGCTGCCCGGATCGTACTGCACGACCGGAAGCGGATTGTGCAGCACGGGGTCCACGACCCGCCACGCCGCCTCGACCGTGTCGTCCTGGGTAAACAGCGAAGTATCGCCGCGCACCGCGTCGCCCAGCAGACGTTCGTAGGGAGACTTGTCGCTCTGGGTGTGATGGCGGGCGATCAGCTCCACCGGCTCGCCGCGCATCTCCTCGCCGCTCTTCTTCACGAGCGCACCCGCGCCGATGACCACTTCGGGGCTGAGCCGCAGGCGGAAATAGTTATTGGGCATCGTGTTGCCCGCATCGAAGAGAGGGAGCGGCGGTTTCTTCAGCGTCACGACGACTTGGGTGGCGGTGATCGGCAGGCACTTGCCGGTGCGGACATAGAACGGCACGTCCGCCCACCGCCAGGTGTCGATGTGAAGCTTGAGCGCGACGAAGGTCTCCACCTGCGAGTCCGGCGCGACGCCCTTCTCGTCGCGGTAGCCCCGAAACTGGCCCCGCACCACCTCGCGCGGGTCGAGCGGTCGAATGGCACGGAACAGCCGCAGCTTCTCCGCCTTGCGCGCCGCGGCTTCGTGGCCGACGGGCGGATCCATGGCGAGGAGCGAGATCACCTGAAGCAGATGGTTCTGGACGACGTCGCGCACCGCACCCGTCTCCTCGTAGAAGGCGCCGCGGCCCTGGATGCCGAACGACTCCGCCATGGTGATCTGCACGTCCTTGACGTAGTGCCGATTCCAGATGGGCTCGAGCAGCGTATTGGCGAAGCGAAAATAGAGCAGGTTCTGCACCGCTTCCTTGCCGAGGTAGTGGTCGATGCGGAAGATCGAATTCTCGGCGAATACTTCGTGCAGAGTCTTGTCGAGCGCCTGCGCGGAGGCCAGATCCCGGCCGAAGGGCTTCTCCACGATGACACGCGCGTCGCGCGCGCAGCCGGATTTCGCGAGTCCCTGCACGACGCTCCCGAACATGCTCGGCGGAATCGCGAGGTAGTGGATCGGGCGCGCCGCCGGCCCGAGCGTCTTGCGCAATTTTTGAAATGTCTCGGGATCCGCATAGTCGCCGTCGACGTAGCGCAGCTGGGCGGACAGCTTCTCGAATTCCCCGGGGCAGAATTTGCCCGTGTGTTCGAGGCTCTCTCTTGCGCGCGCGCGCAGCTTCTCGAGGTTCCATCCGGCCCGCGCCATGCCGATGATGGGGATCTCGAGGCGGTCCCGGTTCACCAGCGAATTGAGCGCCGGAAACACCTGCTTGAAGGCCAGATCACCGGTGGCGCCGAAAAAGACGAAGGCGTCGGATTGCGGTGCGCTCATGGCCGGCCAAGCCTCCGGTCACGCCGCAATTGCTCGAGCTCTTCCAGTAGTTCGAGCGCGAGCGCCACGCCGGCCGCGTTGACGCCGAGATCGCGCTCGAGCCGCAGCGCGATCCGGGCGCGGCGCAGTTGCGCGCCGCTGAACCGCCACTCGGCGGCATCGATCTCGAGCACGCTGATGACGCCTTCCTCCACCCATTCGACGATTCGCCGCTGCTCCAGCGCGAACATGCGCTCGAGATCCTGCACGCTCAGCGCGGACCCTTCGTCGAGTATCTCACCGGTCAGATAGGCCTCATCGGACAAGGGCATGATGGCTACACTCCAAGGCTTGTGCGGGGATTGAACGGCAGTGCCTCCGCCAGGGCGCGGTATGCGGCCTTGCTCTTCTCGTCGGATGCCGGGGGCAACGCGATTTGCAGCACGACGTAAAGCTCGCCCGGGGGCGAAGCAGGTATGCCGCGGCCCCTGAGCCGCAATTTGGTTCCGGCATGCGAGCCCGCCGGGATTTTCAAGTCAACGGCGCCGCCGGGCGTCGGCGTCTTCACGGTGGCGCCAAGCGCCGCCTCCCAGGGTGCTACCGGCAGATCGAGGTACAGATCGCGTCCCTCCGCCCGATACAGCGGATGCGGCTGAAATTCGACCTCGATGTAGAGATCACCCGGCGTGGCCTTCTGGCCCGCGCCGTCCGGAGGGCGAGACCCCTGCCCGGCCAGGCGGATGGTCTGGCCGGGCAGAATGCCTTTCGGCACCTGCACGTTGAGCACGCGTTCGCGCATCGACAGCCGCCCGTCGGCGTCGATCTCGGGCACCCGCAAGGTGAAGCTGCGCGATCCCCCGGTGAGCGCCGCGTCCAAATCGAGCATCACCTTGGCGTGATGATCCTCACCCCGGCCGGTATCGAAGTGGCGCTCTCCGGCGTAGCGATTCGCGCCCGCCCGCGCCCGCCCGAACAGCGACTCGAAGAAATCGCTGTAATCCGCGCCCTCGGCGCCTTGGCCGGCGCCGGAGAATTCGAACCCCGAACCGAAGTCCGGCGGCGGGCGGAATTCCTCTCCCGGGCGAGGTCCCGATCCCAGGCGGTCGTAGGCGGCGCGTTTCTCCGGGCTGCGCAGCACCTCGTACGCTTCGCCGACTTCCTTGAATCGAGCCTCCGCGTTCGGCTCCTTGCTGACATCGGGATGGTATTTGCGTGCGAGCTTGCGATACGCCTGCTTGATCTGCGCCTCGGTGGCATCGCGCGCCACACCCATCACCTGGTAATAATCCTTGAATTCCACCTGACACTCCGTCGTTCGGCCGACAGAATACTATGCGTGGAGCCGCGACGGATTGAATAATCCCGTGTAGGCAACCTCCTACAGCTGATACGCGATCGTCAGCAGCAACCCTTCCGCCAAATCCCGCCACAATGCCGGCGGCCCGTTGTTGAACGCGTCCGCATCGGGAATGAGATCGTAAATCCAGGTGGCCAACCACTCGATGTCGCGCTTGTCGTAGAACACGACCGCCGCCTCATAGTTGAGCAGCAGGCTGCGCGAGTCCAAATTGGGCGACCCGCAGAGCGCGAGATTGCGGTCGAACACCACCGCCTTGGCGTGATTCATGTTGCGCAGCAGGTGGATCGACACGCCGGCGCTCGACAGTGCCCGCAATGCGCGGTTGCGCACGAAGTCGGCCAGGCGATGGTTCGATGTCGCCGGTATGCAAAGATCGATTTTCACGCCGCGGCGCGCCGCGAGCCGCATGGCGGTCTCGAGGCTCGCGTCCGGAACGAAGTAGGGCGTGACCACGAGCATGCGCTGCGTGGCATGAAAACAGGCATCGATCAGCAGGGCCCGCACCGTGTCTTCGGTCTGGTCCGGGCCGCTCGGCAGAAATTGAGTGCGGCCGGCCGCATCCTCTCCCGCCGCGAACACGGCCCGCGCGGCCGGCTTGCCGCCCGCCGCCGTCCAATCGTCCTCGAATTGATTGGCCGCCGATGCCGCCACGGAACCCTCGAGATCGAACGACAGATCGGCCCACGGGGGGGTGCCGGGTGCGCCGCAAAAATATTCCGCGGCCAGGTTGCGGCCGCCGCTCCAGAGAAGCTCGCCGTCGGCGATCACCCACTTGCGGTGATTGCGCAAATTACGGGGGCCCTGCGTTTTACGTGCGAGCAGCGGCGAGAATACCGCGATCTCGGCGCCGGCCGCTTTCATGCGCTTGAACCAGGATCGCGGCAGCCAGATGGCGCCGACGCCGTCGATCAGGAAGCGCACCCGCACGCCGCGCTCGACGCAGGCGATGAGGCGCGCCGTGACCTCCTCGCCGAACGCGTCACGGCCCAGTATGTAGGTGGAAATGTCGAGACGACGGTTCGCGCGGCTGATCACCTCGAACAGCGCGGTGCGCGCTTCCTCGCCGTTCTGATGCATGCGCACCCGTGCGGGGGCCGAGCCCGGCAGTCCGAAGCTCTCGATGAGATCCTCCGCCCAATGCATGGACGGGGACGGCGCCGTCAAGCACGGCACGAAACGGCGAGGCAATTTGCGGCGCCCGAACAGCAAGTACGTGGGCAGCACCACATAGGGCAGGGCGAGGAGCCCGAGCACCCACGCGATGGCGATGGCCGGCGGCCGCCGTTCGCGCTCCGCACGGGTCGTGAGCACGTACGTGAGCAGGCTCGCCACGATGACGAGCGAGTGTGCGGTGACGCGCGGGAACCAGGCGCTCACGCGAGTCGGCGCAGCACGCCTGGCAGCAGATCCGGCAGATCCTCCGCCAGCAGCCCCGGGCCGAAGTCCTGGGCGGCGGCGCCGTGCATCCACACCGCCGCAGCGGCCGCCGCAAATGCCTCCATCCCTTGGGTCATGAGCCCCAAGATCATGCCCCCCAGCACGTCGCCCGAGCCGCCGGTCGCGAGAGTCGGCGGCGCATTGGCGTTGACCACGGCCCGGCCGTCGGGCGCGGCGATCACCGTATCAGCCCCTTTCAGCACGATCAGCGCACCGCTCGCGCGCGCCGCGCGCCGCGCGCGCGTCAGCTTGTCTCCGGTGGCGTCGAACAAACGGGCGAACTCGCCTTCGTGCGGCGTGAGTACGCACGGTCCGCGAATGGCTTGGAACAAGGCCGTCCGATGTTGCGCGAACACCGTGATCGCGTCGGCGTCGAGCAGCACGGGGCGGCCGGTCGCGAGCATGGCGAGCGCGCGCTCGCGCGTCTCGTCGCCGATGCCCGCTCCGGGCCCGATCAAATGGGCGGTGAAGCGCCGGTCTTCCAACAAGCGGGAGAGATCCCCGGCGCCCGCGAGCGCCCTGACCATGATGCTGGTCAGGGCCGCGGCGTACACGTCGAGCCCGCGTTCCGGCACCGCGATGGTCGTCAGGCCGGCGCCCATGCGCGCGGCCGCCCGCGCCGCCATGCGCGCAGCGCCGGTCGTGGGATATCCACCGACCAGCAGCGCGTGTCCGCGGCTGTACTTGTTGCCTGAGACCTCGAGTTGCGGCAGCCGATGACGCCACATCACGGGGTCGTTCTCCCAGGTATCGATCGCGATGCGCTCGAGCACGCTCGGCGGTGTTCCGATGTCGGCGACCACCGTCATTCCGCAAAGATCCCGTCCCGGCAGCAGCAGATGTCCCGGCTTCTTGCGCGTGAACGTCACGGTGAGCCGTGCCTGGACGGCTCCGAGCGATTCACCGGTGTCCCCCATGACGCCGCTCGGCACGTCGACGGCAACCACCGGGATCAGCTTCGCGGCGGCGGTCTCCAGGACGCGCGCGACGCTCGCCTCGAGAGGGCGGCTGAGTCCTGCGCCGAAAAGCGCATCCACGATCAGCTCGGCGCCGCCGAGAATACCCACATCGAACGGCTCGACCGATCCCATCCAGCGCGCCGCGTGGTGAGCGGCCTCGCCGCGCAGATGCGCGGCAGCCCCCAGCAGCGCAACGCGTACCGGCCAGCCGGCGGCCGCGAGGGCGACCGCGACGACGAAGCCGTCGCCGCCATTGTTGCCCGGACCGCAGAGGACCGCGACCGGTCTCGCCGACCAGCGCTTCATCACTTCCCGGGCCACCGCAGTGCCGGCGTTCAGCATGAGATCTTTGCCTGAGATGCCTGCGGCCTCGGTGAGGCGATCGGCCTCCTGCATCTGGGCGACGCGTAATAGAGCCGAACTATCGGATGCACCGGTCAAGCGTCGGCGCTCACGCGGACCACGAGCTTGCCGAAGTTACGGCCCGCCAATAGACCGAGAAATGCGCTCGGCGCATTCTCGAGCCCCTCGACCACGTCTTCGCGGTACTTGATCTTGCCCTCGCGCAGCCACCGGCTCACCGAGTCCAGAAAGTCGGGACGGCGGTGCTCGAATCCGTCGGAAATGATGAATCCGCGCAGGGCGAGCCGCTTCACCAGAATCTGCCGCATCAGCGCGGGCACCGATTCCGCGGCTGCCGCCGGCGTAGCCTCGTTGTACTGGGAAATGAGACCGCAGACGGGAATACGCGCGTGTGCGTTGAGCAGCGGCAGGACGGCGCTGAAGACCTTGCCTCCGACGTTCTCGTAATACACGTCGATGCCTTTCGGGCACGCGGCCGCGAGCCTCGCCGCAAAGTCCTGTGAATGGTGATCGATGCAGGCATCGAACTGCAGGCCCTCGACGGCCCAGGCGCATTTGTCGGCGCCGCCGGCGACGCCGATCACGCGGCAGCCTTTGAGCTTGGCGATCTGGCCGACCACGGAGCCTACCGCGCCGGTCGCCGCCGCAACCGCCACGGTTTCCCCGGGTTTCGGTTTGCCGATGTCCAGAAGGCCGACGAAGGCGGTGAACCCCGGCATGCCGAGGACCCCGAGCGCATGCGATGGCGATCCGATCTGAGGAGGCAGCTGGAGGAGCTCTTGCCCCTTGCAAATCGCGTACTCCTGCCAGCCGCTCGCCGCCAATACCCAGTCGCCCTCCCGGAAGTTCGGGCTCAGCGATCGCTCGACCCGTGCCACCGTCTGCGCGATCATGACCTCGCCGATGGACACGGGAGGCGCGTAGGAGGGTGCGTCGCTCATCCGTCCCCGCATATAGGGATCGAGAGACAGCCACACGGTGCGCAGCAGAACCTCACCCTCTCGCGGCTCGGCGACGGGCCGTGCCTCGAGCCGAAAGCAGTCGGCGCTGGCGGCCTTGTCCGGTCGGGCGGCGAGTACGATTCGGCGATTCATGGGATTGCTCGAAGCCATAGCTACACCTTTACCTGAAGTGGTGCTCACACGATTCCGACCAGCGCGCCCACGCCCGCGGTGACGCCCATCGCCAATGCGCTCCAAAGCGTGACCCGCAAAGCGGCCGTGAGAATATGCGCGCCCCCGGCCTTGGCGGAAATCGCGCCGAGGATGAACAGGCAGATCAGAGAGGCGGCGACCGTCAAGGGAATGACGTAGGGTTCGCTCGATAACCACGCGACGAGCAACGGAATGATCGCGCCGGTGCCGAAGCTTCCCGCGGACGCGGCGGCGGCCTGCAGCGGCCGTGCGACGGAGCGAGGCGAGAAGCCCAGCTCATCGCGTGCGTGAGCTGCGAGCGCGTCGTGCGCCATCAATTGCTCGGCCACCTGCCGCGCAAGCGGCGCCTGCAATCCTCGGCGCACGTAGATCTCCGTGAGTTCCCGCCGCTCCCCGACCGGATCGTCCTTGAGCTCTTCGCGCTCCTGCGCGAGTGCCGCGGCTTCGCTGTCGGCCTGCGAATGTACCGACACGTATTCACCGATCGCCATGGACATGCCCCCTGCGACGAGTCCCGCGATGCCGCTCAATACGACGCTGGAATGACCCGCATGTGCGGCCGCCACGCCGAGGATCAGGCTCGAGGTCGACACGATGCCGTCGTTCGCGCCGAGCACGCTCGCGCGCAGCCACGAAAGACCTTGGAGCTGGTGCCCCTCCGGATGTCGGCGCATCGCCATTTTAAAGTTATGTAGTTTATTCAATGTTTTACAGTGATTTATTCGAAATAAGTTTCTGCCCGACCGCGTCTCGGTCGTCCAGGCCCTGGCGATGGCTCGGGAACGAAGGTACTCTGATCGTCCAAAATAATAGCGCTTATCGACGCACGGTTGAGATGATCCCTGACCTCACAGGACTGGAACATATGCAGAGCTCGCTATCCTGGATAGAGTGGCTCGACCGGCTCGACCGGGTCTTGAAGGGCGCGCGCGAGGATGTGCGCGCATTCGCGGGATTCGGGAGCCCGCGGGCGGTCGCCGCCGTGGAGCGTTGCACGCGGCAATTGGCCGCGCTCACCAATGAGCTCAGGCTCTTGGACCGCAGCGTGCTGTCGGCGAGCGACGCCGGCGACGCGTCCTCGGAGCGCGCGTCGTCGGACCGCGCGCACAATTTGCAGAAAGCGTTGGACACCACGGTGTTTCATTTGGAAACGATGGCCAATCCGCCGGGGCCGGAGTCGCACATCGCGCGTGAACGCCTGCTGACGGCGGTCGATTCCGCGCTACGCGATAGCTACTACGAGGCCGCGATGCTGGTCGGCCCGAGCCGGCGCGTTTCCGAGGCGCGCGTCAACTGAGAGGGCGGCGCCGTATCAGGCGCGGCCCGTTTTGGGCCCGAAGAAATACCAAAGTATGAATCCCAGAATGGGCAGTACCAGCACGAGGACCGTCCAAAGCACCTTGTCGCCGGTGCTGCCGCCGCTTTGAAGGATGTTCACGATCGCCCATACATCCGCGACCAGAACGATCAGTCCGCCTATTCCTTCGTATTGCATGGTCTTTCTTCTCCTTGGTATTGCAGCGGATCATGGACGCCGCCGAGATTCGAATCAAGACGAGCGCGCAAAGCGGCCGGATCTGGCAAGCTCCCCCCAAAAATATGCCGAATCTCTACCGTGACACCGCGCCCGCATCGCCCCCGACGCCCCGCCTCGAGGAGAACGTGCGCGCCGATATTGCCATCGTGGGCGGCGGGATCACCGGGCTCTCCACGGCGCTTCATGCCGCCGAAGCGGGCGCCGACGTGGTGCTTCTCGAGGCTGAGGATCCGGGTTTCGGGGCGTCCGGGCGCAACGGCGGCCAAGTCAACCCGGGCCTGAAGCTCGACCCGGACACCGTCGAGCGGGATTTCGGGCCGGATCTCGGCGCGCGCATGAACGCGCTCGCGGGCGCGGCTCCGTCCTTGGTGTTCGATCTCATCCAGCGGCACGCCATCGCCTGCGATGCGCGGCGCAACGGGACCTTGCGCGCGGCGGTCCGCCCGAAGCATGCCGCCGCGATTCGTACCACCGTCGAGCAACTCGCGCGCCGCGGCGCACCGGTCGAGTACTTGGGGCGCGAAGCGATTTCCGCGGCGACGGGAACCGAGCGCTACATCGGCGCGATGCTCGATCGGCGGGGCGGAGATCTCGATCCGTTGGGCTTCACTCGCGGGCTGGCCCGCGCGGCGATAGGCGCCGGCGCAGCGATCCATGGCGGGACTCGCGTGGCGAGGGTGGGGCGCGAGGCGGGGGCTTGGCGACTGGAGACCGCGCGCGGATCCGTCGTCTCGCCGCAGGTCGTCCTTGCCACCAACGGTTACACCGACCGTCTGTGGCCGCGCTTGCGGCGCACGATCGTGCCTTTGTTCGGGGCGATCGCGGCCTCCGAGCCCCTTGCGGATCCGGTGAGCCGCTCGATCATGCCGGGCCGTTCCGTGCTCTACGAGAGCGGCGCCATCACCGTGTATTACCGAATCGACTCCGGTCAGCGGCTTCTCATCGGCGGGCGCGGCCCGATGCGCGAGATCGATTCCATCGCCGCCATTGCGCATCTCATCGGCTACGCGCAGAAGCTTTGGCCGGTGCTCAAGGGGGTTCGCTGGACCCACGCCTGGGGAGGCCGGCTCGCCATGACGCGCGATCACTACCCGCACGTTCACGAACCCGCCCCCGGAGTGCTGGCGTGTTTGGGCTACAACGGCCGCGGGGTCGCGATGGCCACCGCCATGGGGGCTCAACTCGCCCGGCGAATCACCCGGCCCGACCTTCCGTTCGACATGCCGATCACGACCCTCGAGACCATCGCGCTGCATCCGTTCTGGCCCGCCGGGGTGAAAGCCGCCATCCTCTACGGCCGGGTGAGCGACTTCCTCGGCCTTTGAGGGGGCGCCTAGTTATCCGTGTAGAACTGCCGCAACCGGCGCATATCGATGATCACATCGTATTGTTGGCCGGCGGGAATCGCCGGCCCGGTCGCGAACACGTAACGAGAGTTGATGTTTGCGATCTGCGGATGCAGGTCGTGCATGGCGCGCTTGAACATTTCCTTCGGCACCCATTCGGAGTTCGAGGACAGCGAGCCGAATTCGTCGTGATAGATGGTCGAGGTGGAGATGTCGGCCGGCCTCGAGGCGATCGCATAGATGCGGGGACGCGAATTGACGCCCAACCGGACCTGCTTCGCTCCCTCGACGATGAGCTGCCATTCGTTGCCCTGAGGCACGGCGATCAGCGCATAGGCGTGGTGCCGGGCGGTCAGAAATGCGGCGAACAGCAGCACCGAGGCCAGCAGGCGCCGATTGGAGGCGGCCCAGCCTTCCGTCAGGGCGCCCAGGGAGGCGACCAGGAAGCAGAGAATGACCGCACTCATCGCCAAAACCGTGCGATAGGTGGCGTAACGCTCGGACGCCACCATGTTGATGCCGAAGGCGATCACCGGCAGGGCGAAAAGCGCGCAAAGCCAGATCAAGCCGCGCTGCCGTCCATGACGCCGCCATTCCAGGCGCGCGCCTGCGAGCAGCAACGCACCCACCAAAGCGGCGCAGCCGAGATACAGCCAGCGGTCATGGTGGTTGTCGTCGTTCAATACGAGCATGCTGAGGGCGTTCGGCAACGCTTCACCCAGCAGCCAGCCGATCTTCTCGCCCCAATGGTGCTCGAACGCCACTCGCCCGCTCTTGACGAACAGTCCCATCGAATAGAGCACGGTCATGGTGCAGTAGGCGAGGCCGAGAGCGGCTGCAATGAACGACAGGTGAGCACCCGCCCACCGCGCGGTTTGCTTCAGTCCGCGCCGACGCTGCGCAATCAGCGCTCCCGCGAGCGGCACCACATAAAACAGTGCGCTCGGCTGATAGATGAGCGCGCTGATCACCATCAGGCTGAGGCCGATCGTCCACTGGGCGAGGAGCCGCCCCTGAAGCCGCGGGGTGACGGCGTCAGGCGCCATCGCCAACGCGTTCTCGACCGCGAAGTAGGCACCCAGCGCCAGCAGCGCCGTCGCCGCGTACGGCCATCCCACGGCCCAGGCCGCGATGACCTGGGAGGCCGGCAACAAGCCGAGCATCAGCGCCACGCAAAGGCTTGCCTCGAACGACCAGCCAAGCGCGCGCAGGCCGCGAAACAGAACCAACGCGATCGCGCCCAGAATCAGGGTCGCGCCGAGCCGCATCCAATGCAAATTATCGACGCTGGTCGTTTGCCCATACGTCGCCTGCAGCAGCAGCCCGTAGATCGGACGCGCGTGAGACGCGCAAAACTGCAGGATTTTCCCGGGTTCCTCGTGCGATTCGCGCAGGTTCGAGTAGTCGTCCCGCAGCCCGTAGTCGTGGAAGATGGCCGGCCAATAAGCCGTGAGCGGCACCACGAACAGAAACACCGTGAGCACCCAGCTGCGAACGCCGGCAAGGCTGCGCCGCCTCGCTACCGCGACCTCGGCGTAGCCGGTGGATAGCCCGATGGATGGCTCTGTCAGCGGCTGCGACAGCGTGGGTTCCGGTGCGCTCATGAAATCGATTCTATCCGGCGGTCACCGGAAAACGCGTGCGGAGGTCGGGAATCATACGTTAAATCTCCGTTATCTCGGTGCCGGGCGCGTGGATACGGAATTTCTTGTTTTCCCCGTTTTGCTCGATCCCGGACCGCGATATGTCAACCCGATCTGTATCCGTTCCTTGATGCAGGTCCCATCGGCGCGCCGGGCTTCGCGCTAGCCTTGGATGATAGAAGCCGGAATTGCCGATGTCATTCAAGTCCATCGTATTCTTCGCAGCCGTGCTCGGCGCCACAGCGGTCCAGGCGCATGCGAAGATCTATACGTACCTGGACGCGGACGGAGTCCGGCACTTTACCGACGTGCCGGACGACAATCGCTATCGGCTGCTGGTCCTGTCGCCGCACGACATGACGGAGAGCGGAGATCGATACGACCCTGCGCTGTTGGCGCGGGCCACTCAGTACGACGCCATCATCGAGAAGGCGGCGTCCTCCAATTCGGTCGAGCCGAATCTCTTGCGCGCGGTCATCGTGGTCGAATCCGGATTCAACTCCCGTGCGGTTTCCAAGCGTGGCGCCGTCGGCCTGATGCAGCTGATGCCCGCCACGGCGAGCCGTTTCGGCGTCTCGAATCCCTTTGATCCGAAGGAAAACGTGCATGCCGGCGCCCGGTATTTGAAGTTCCTGATGGATCGATTCGGGCAAGACATCCGCCTGGCGCTTGCCGCCTACAACGCGGGCGAGGACGCCGTCGACCGAAACGGGGGCCAGATCCCGCCGTTCACCGAGACCATGGCCTACGTTCCGAAGGTGCTCAGGATCTACCGCATGCTCGCTCAGCAGGCGCGCAGTACCTGATCGTGCTCGATCCATCGCGGCCGCATCTCCTGCGCCGCCGTACGCGACTTCATCATTGCCGCCGTACACTAGCGCAGTGACGAGCTCCGTCGATGAGGGCACAGACGACAGCGGCCGCAGCGTGCGCGACGGCCCCGTGGTCGTATTCGAAGGGTCGCGCCCGGCCTGCGCCGAAGCCGCGCTCGTGCTGGAGGCGAAAAGCGTCCCGTATGAACTCGCGCAGTCCGGCGAGCGCTGGGTGCTGCTGACCGCCCCGGCCCTATCGGCGTCCGCTCGCGACGAACTCGCTCGCTACGCCATCGAGCGCCGCGCGCCGCGTCCGCAGCCGCCGACCATCGTGCCGTTCCCGGGCGCCGGAATCGGCACCGCCGCGTTCGCCATCGTGTTGATGGCCACGGCGTACTGCACGGGCATTCAGGCGTTCGGCGAGGACTGGTTGGCGGCCGGATCGTTGGACGCACGGGTGGGCGGGGCCGGCGAATGGTGGCGCGCGGTCACGGCGCTCACGCTGCATCTGGACCAGGCGCACTTGCTCGGCAATTTACTGTTCGGGGCCGTATTCGGCACGCTGGCCGGCAACGCCTTCGGCCCCGGCATCGCCTGGTCGAGCATCCTGGCGGCAGGGGCCGCAGCCGACTACTTGGACATGTTGATATCACCGCCGGAACATCGAGCCGCGGGCGCCTCCACGGCGGTATTCGCGGCGCTGGGCCTGCTGTCGGGCTTTTCATGGCGATCGAGACTCAGTCTTCGCGAGCGATTCAGATACCGCTGGGCTCCCTTGTTCGGCGGCGTGTTCCTGCTGACGATGCTCGGCGCCGGCGCCGAACGGGTGGACGTGCTCGGCCATGCGTTGGGCTTCGCGATGGGCGTCGCTCTCGGCTGGATCTACGCGCGCTTGGGGTTTCCGCGCACCCGCGCCCGCGCCCCGCAATGGGTTGCGGGCGCGGCCGCTCTCGCCCTCATCGCCGCCGCGTGGTTCCTGGCGCTGCGCCGGCCAACTTGACCGCTACGCGCGCTTGGCGAGCAGGTCGCGTATTTCTTCGAGCAATACTTCGGATCTGGGCGGCGGCGGCGGCGCGTCCGCCGCATGCGGCCTCTTCAATCGATTGATGAACTTTATCGCGATGAACAATACGAAGGCGATGATGATGAAATCGAATGTCGTCTGAAGGAATGCACCGTACTTGATCAGCACGTCTTTGCCGGTGGGATCCTTGCCGAGACCGATCGCGAGATCCGAGAAGTTGATGCCGCCGATCACCTTGCCGAGGGCGGGCATGAAGATGTCGCCCACCAGTGAGGAGACGATCTTTCCGAATGCCGCACCGATGATGACACCGACCGCCAAGTCAACCACATTGCCCTTCATGGCGAATTCTTTGAATTCCGAAGCTAGACTCACGGCTCTCTCCTTGGTTGGTGGCGTCGATGAGGGCTCTCGGGGGCCCGCGTAGGGTTTTCTTGATCCCGGCTCTTTGCCCGGATGGTACTGAGCATGCCGGGCAGGGGCAAGCGCGGACGTGTTGATCGCGTCGCTAGCCGCCTCGATGCCAAAGCGCGCGGCCGAGAAATATCACGCCCAGCGTCGCGAAGAGGAGCGATGCCGCATAGTGAATCCACCTGAGGGGCAACCGCTCGGCGAATGCCTTACCCAAGATGACGACGGGAATGTTGGCGACCAGCATTCCGAGGGTGGTGCCGGCGATCACGGCCAGCAGGCTCGGGAAGGCGGCGGCGAGCGCGACGGTCGCGATCTGCGTCTTGTCGCCGATCTCCGCCAGAAAGAAGCTGGTCAGGGTGGCGACGAAGGCGCTGGCGGCGCCCGCCGCGACGGTGCTCTCATCGAGCGTGTCGGGCTTCAACGTCCAAAGCGCCATGCCCATCATGCTGATGCCGACGACGACTTGCAGGGCCTCGGGCTTCAACAGATCGCCGAACAGGGTTCCGATGACTCCGGCGGCCGCATGGTTGGCGAGGCTGGCGCATAAAATCCCGGCGATGATCGGCAGCGGGCGGCGGTAGCGGGCCGACAGGACCAAGGAGAGAAGCTGGGTTCGATCGCCGATTTCAGCGACCGAGACGGTGCTGACCGACACCAGAAACGCTTCGACGGATGTCATGCGATCGGCGGCCTGACAGGGGTCGTGTCGGCCGGAGCCGTCTCGTCGGACATTGAAAAAATTACCATGTTTGTCGGCGGGGCTAGCCTAAGAGCGGGGGGCGTATGTTGCAAGCCAGGCTGTGTCAGACTCGTGCAATGTCCCTATTGGCGCTCAATGCCGGCTCTTCGAGCATTCGTTTCGCCCTTTTTACGGGCGGCACGCCGCCGATCCGCGTGCGCGGCGGGAAGATCGATCGCATCGGCCATCGGGACGCGGCGTTGAGCGTGGCCGGTGCGGGACCCGCGACCCCGCGCATCGAGATGGACGGAACGAGCTTTCCGTCGGCCGTCGATGGTTTGCTGGGATGGCTCGAAGCCCAGGCATGGTTCGGCGAGGTCGAGGCCGTCGGACACCGCGTGGTCCACGGCATGGCCCACAGGAGGCCGCAGAAAGCGACGCCCGGCCTTCTGGCGGAGCTCAAGCGGATCGGGACCTTGGATCCCGAACATCTCCCGCAGGAGATCCAGTTGGTGGAGGCCATCGCCCGCCGCTTCCCCGAGCTCCCTCAAGTGCTGTGCTTCGACACCGCCTTCCACCGCGACCTGCCCCGGCGGTCGACGCAACTGCCGATACCGCGGCGATACGAGTCGGCGGGCATTCGGCGCTACGGGTTTCACGGCCTTTCGTACACTTACCTCATGCAGGAGCTCGCGCGCCTGCGCGACCCGTTCGCTTCACAGGGGCGGGTGATACTCGCGCATCTGGGGAGCGGTGCGAGTCTCGCCGCCGTATGCGATGGGCGCTGCATCGATACCACCATGGGATTTACGCCCACCGGCGGATTGATGATGGGTACCCGGCCCGGCGATCTCGATCCCGGGGTCTTGATTCATCTCGCGGACACCGAGAGGATGGACGCGGCGGCGTTCAGGCGCATGCTCAACCAGGAATCAGGTCTCATGGGAGTCTCCGACACCAGCGCCGACGTTCGCGATCTGTTGAGGCGCGAGGCCGAGGATGCGCGCGCGGCGGAGGCGATCGAGCTGTTCTGCTACATCGCGAAGAAAGCAGTCGCGGCATTTGCGGGTGCGCTGGGCGGCCTGGACACGCTGGTATTCGCCGGCGGCATCGGCGAGAACTCGCCCGATATCCGTGCGCGCATTTGCGCCGGCCTCGGGTTTCTCGGCATCGGGTTGAGCACAGAGCTCAATGCACGAAATGCCGGGGTGATTTCAACCGGTGCGGATGGCGCGGTCATCGTGCGCGTCATTCGCACCGACGAAGAATCGGTGATCGCGCAGCTCACCGCGGAGGTGCTCGGCGCTCCATCGACGGGAGAAACATCATGACGCGAGAAGCCGCCGGCGCGCCGGCCGACAGGGAACTCCTCGAAAAAATGGATGCGTATTGGCGCGCGGCCAATTTTCTGGCGGTCGGACAGATTTATCTCTGCGACAACCCCTTGCTGCGAGAGCCGCTCGCGCCGAAACACATCAAGCGCATGCTGCTCGGACATTGGGGCACGACGCCCGGACAGAATTTCATCTACACGCATTTGAACCGGGTCATCAACAAATACGATCTGGACATGATCTACATATCGGGCCCGGGACACGGCGGCCCGGCGGTCCTCGCGGGCACGTATCTCGAAGGCACGTACACCGAGATCTATTCCAACGTCAGCGAGGACGAGGCAGGGCTGAAGCGGCTGTTCACGCAGTTTTCGTTTCCCGGCGGGGTGCCGAGCCATGCCTCCGCGGAGTGTCCGGGATCCATCCACGAGGGCGGCGAGCTTGGTTACTCGTTGAGTCACGCGTTCGGCGCGGTGCTCGACAATCCGTCGCTGACGGTTGCGTGCGTCGTGGGCGACGGCGAGGCCGAGACCGGGCCGCTGGCGACCGCCTGGCACTCGAACAAGTTTCTGAACGCGGCGACGGACGGTGCGGTGCTCCCGATTCTGCATTTGAACGGCTACAAGATCGCCAATCCCACCGTTCTCGCGCGCATCTCGCGCACCGAGCTCGATCAGCTCTTGCGCGGTTACGGCTGGACGCCCTACATCGTCGAGGGGCACGAGCCCATGGCGATGCATCAAGCCATGGCGGCGACTTTGGACCGCGCCATCGAGGAGATCCGCGACATTCAGCAATCCGCGAGATCCAGCGGTAATGCCGAGCGCCCGCGCTGGCCCATGATCGTACTCATTTCGCCGAAGGGATGGACGGGGCCCAAGGAGCTCGACGGACGGCGGATCGAGGGTTCATTCCGGTCCCACCAGGTTCCGATCACCGATCCCGCGACGAATCCCGCGCATCTGGAAGTCCTGGAGGGGTGGCTGCGGAGCTATCGGCCTCAGGAACTGTTCGACGAGAAGGGGCGATTGAAGCCGGAACTCAAGGCGTTGGCGCCGAAGGGCAATCGGCGCATGGGGGCGAATCCGGCGGCGAACGGCGGGACGTTGCTGCGCGACTTGAGACTGCCGGATTTCGCGGATTACGGCGTCAACGTCGCGAAGCCCGGCATCGGCGGAATCGGCGCCACCCACGTGCTCGGACGGTATCTGCGCGACGTGGCCGTGAAGAACGCGCCGCAAAGAAATTTCAGGATATTCGGGCCGGATGAAACCCTGTCGAACGGCCTGGAGGCGGTGTTCGCGGCGACCAATCGGCAATGGCTGGCCGCCACGGTGCCGGACGACGAATTCCTCGGTCCCACGGGCCAGGTGATGGAGATGCTGAGCGAGCATCAGTGCGAGGGATGGCTCGAGGGCTACCTGCTCACCGGGCGGCATGGGTTGTTCAATTGCTACGAGGCCTTCATCCACATCGTCGATTCGATGTTCAATCAGCACGCGAAATGGCTCAAGGTGACGGCTTCGCTCCCCTGGCGCCGCAAGATCGCCTCGCTCAATTACCTGCTGAGCTCCCATGTTTGGCGCCAGGATCACAATGGCTTCACGCATCAGGATCCGGGCTTCATCGATCATGTGATCAACAAGAAGGCGGAAGTGGTACGCGTCTACCTGCCTCCCGACTCGAACTGCCTGCTGTCGGTGATGGATCACTGCCTGCGCAGCCGCCATTACGTGAACGTGGTCGTGGCGGGCAAGCATCCCGCGCCGGAGTGGTTGTCGATCGAGGCGGCGCGGAAGCATTGCACCGAGGGCGCCGGCATCTGGCAATGGGCGAGCAATGACCAGCAGGGCGAGCCCGATATCGTCATGGCGTGCGCCGGCGACGTGCCGACGCTCGAGACGCTGGCGGCGGTGTCGATCCTGCGCGAGCATTTGCCGGCGCTCAAGATCCGCGTGGTCAACGTGGTGGACCTGATGAAACTGCAGCCGGTTTCCGAGCATCCGCATGGAATGACCGATTCCGATTTCGATTCGCTGTTCACCCGCGACAAGCCGGTCATCTTCGCGTTTCACGCGTACCCCTGGCTGATTCATCGGCTCACCTACCGCCGGCACAATCACGACAATCTGCACGTGCGCGGCTACAAGGAGGAGGGCACCATCACCACGGCCTTCGACATGACGGTGCTCAACGATCTCGACCGCTTTCATCTGGCGATCGACGCCGTCGATCGGCTGCCGCAAGTCGGCAGCGAGGGAGCCTATTTGAAGCAGCAGTTGAGCGACAAGCTGGTCGAACACCGCCAGTACATCGACCGATACGGCGAGGATATGCCGGAAATTCGCAATTGGAGCTGGCCCGGATGAGGGCTGGCTCGGATGAGGGCCCTCGACGGCGTTGAGCGGCCGGGGGAACGCCCGGGTGCCGTTGTCCTACAAGCTCTTTGGGAGCGAGCCGACAGCCAAGTTCCCGGGGCGACGCCAGCATGGGGTTTCTACAGGATGCCACCCCCCATGACACAACGACTCGCGGCAGCGCGCGGCACACCGGAACCGCGCGGTACACCGGAATAGACCCGTAAGTGCCCCCGCCCGCGTCCCAACGGGAAAGATCGCATCAGTCCGCCGGGTTGCCGTTTCCGAGAGGCGCCAGCTGGGACGGGCAGGGCGTCAATTTTTCGCTGTTCTCCGAGTCATCCGAGTCGGTCGAATTGTGCCTGTTCGATGCCTCCGGTCAAAACGAGAAGCGCATCCGCATCCGGGAGCGCACCAACGGCGCCTGGCATCTGTATCTTCCGGATATCGGACCGGATCAACTTTACGGCTACCGCGTGTATGGGCCTTACGATCCGCACACCGGGCTGCGCTTCAATCCGAACAAGCTGCTGCTCGACCCCTACGCGAAGGCGGTCGGGCGGGAACTGATATGGGCGGATGAGGTGTTCGGCTATCAGGTCGGAGACCCGGACGGGGACTTGGTTTTCGACGAGCGCGACAGCGCTCCCTTCGCTCCCTTGGGCGCGGTGATCGACCCTTCATTCGATTGGGGCGGGGAGCGCCGGCCGCGCTACCCATCCCACGAGACCATCATCTACGAGGCGCACGTGCGCGGGATGACCATGCTGCATCCCGACGTGCCGGAAAAGCTTCGCGGCACGTATGCGGGAATCGCCTCCGAGCCGATCCTCGCGCATCTGAAGGCGCTCGGCATCACGGCCATCGAGCTCATGCCGGTGCATTACTTCATCGACGACCGCCATCTCATCGACAAGGGGCTGCGCAACTACTGGGGCTACAACACGCTCGGGTTCTTCGCGCCCGAGCCGAGGTACGCCTCGAATCCGCACCGGCCCAGCGAGGTGATCCGCGAGTTCAAGCAGATGGTCAAGGATCTGCACAACGCGGGACTCGAGGTCATCCTGGACGTGGTGTACAACCACACCGCCGAGGGCAACCACGCAGGCCCGACATTGTCCTTTCGCGGCATCGACAATCTGGCCTACTACCGCACGGTCCCGGACGATCAGCACCACTACATGGACTTCACCGGTTGCGGCAATACGCTCAACATGGTGCATCCACACGCGATCCAGCTGCTCATGGACAGCCTGCGCTACTGGGTGACCGAGATGCACGTGGACGGATTCCGCTTCGATCTTGCCTCGGCGCTCGCGCGCGAGCTCAAGGACGTGGACCATCTCGGCGCGTTCTTCGACGCGATTTACCAGGATCCGACGCTCGCCCCGGTGAAACTCATCGCCGAACCCTGGGATCTCGGCGAGGGCGGTTATCAAGTCGGCAACTTTCCGCTGGGCTGGATGGAGTGGAACGGCAAGTACCGGGACACGGTCAGGAAATTCTGGAAGGGCGACATGGGCCTTCACGGCGAGATTGCGACGCGCCTCGCCGGCAGCGCGGATCTCTACGAAACCACGCGCCGCCCGCCCTCGGCGAGCGTCAATTTCGTCACCGCGCACGACGGGTTCACGCTGCAGGACCTCGTGAGCTACGAGCAGAAGCATAACGAGGCGAATGGCGAGGACAACCGCGACGGGGCCGACGACAACCAGTCCTGGAATTGCGGCGCCGAGGGTCCCACGGACGATCCGGCGATCATGGGGCTGCGCGAACGGCAGAAGCGCAACTTCCTGTGCGCGCTGGTATTTGCGCAAGGCACGCCGATGATATCCGGCGGCGACGAGTTGAGCCGCACTCAGCAGGGCAACAACAATGCCTACTGCCAGGATTCCGAGCTGTCGTGGTACCACTGGAAGCTCGAGGAACGTCAGAAGAACTTCCTGGATTTCGCGCGGCGCGTCCTTCAATTCCGCAAAAAGCACCCGAACTTCCATCGCTACGCCTTCTACGATCACGATCCGGACGCGACGCATCCCGACAAGAACATCGTCTGGTTCCGCGCCGACGGCAAGCGCATGAGCGCCAAGGATTGGGAGAGCGGCGGATGGATGAGAACACTCGGAATGTTCCTGAACGGCGCGGCGCCGGAGATACGGAACAGCGAGGGAGAGTGCGCCGAAGACTCGGATTTTCTGCTGCTGCTGAACGCGCATCATGAGCCGGTGGCGTTTCGAATCTCCTATGAGCTGTATCACTCCGGCTGGAAGATCGCCTTCGATACGGGCCGCCCCGACTTGGCAGTGGAGCAGGAGGTGGTGAAGCGCAACCGTCTCGTGGATCTCGCTCCGCGCTCCTTCGTCGTGCTCACCCATGAGCGCTGACTGGGTCGGCAGCTACCGCCTGCAGTTGCACGCCGGATTCACGCTGCAAGATGCGGCCAGGATTCTTCCGTATCTGGCCGACCTCGGCGTGAGCCACGTTTACCTGTCACCCTGTCTGCAGGCGATGCCGGGCAGCATGCATGGCTACGACGTCACGGATCCCGCCCGCATCAGCGAGGATTTGGGCGGCGAAGAGGCATGGACGTCGTTCGTCGGCGCCGCGCGCCTCCGGGGCCTCGAGATCCTGCTCGATATCGTGCCGAACCACATGGCGGCCGCGGAGCAGAATCGCTGGTGGGACGACCTGTTGACGCACGGTCCATTCAGCGACTACGCGGATTTTTTCGACATCCGCACGAAGCCGGGCCGGCCTTTCCGGGTGAACATCTGCTCGTTGGCGCATGCATACGGCGAGGCGCTCGAGAAGGGCGAGCTCGAGCTCGACGCGCGCGAGGGTCGGCCCCGGCTCAAGCATTACGATAATTCTTGGCCCCTGGGACCCGCCTCCTGGGGCGTGCTCCTGGAGGCGGACGACCCCGGGTATGCGGAGCGTCGCGGCGCTTGTTTCCAGGACCTCGAGCGATTGCGGTGGTTCACCGATATGACCGCCACGGACCGCGCGGCCTACCGGACCGCCGCCGCTCAGGCGGAAGGCGCGCTCGCCGATGCCCAGCGCGAGGGGCGGCTGCAGCCGGCCATAGACCGCGCGCAGCGTGATCCGGATGTCCTCGACAGGATCATCGAGCGGCAATTTTTCATACTGCACGGATGGAAGCTCGCGGGCGAGCTGACGAATTACCGGCGCTTTTTCGACGTGGGCTCACTGGTCGGGATCCGTACGGAGCTTCCCGAGGTATTCGAGGCCTCGCATGCGCGCGTCGAGAAAATGATCTCGCTGGGTGAGGTCGAGGGACTGCGCATCGATCATCCGGATGGCCTGCGCGATCCATGCAGGTATTTCGAGCGCCTGCGCCGGCTCCTGCCGAAGGGCCGCCTGTACGTCGAGAAGATCTTGGAGAACGACGAGCGGCTCGTCGAAGACTGGCCGATCGACGGGACGGTGGGCTACGATTTTCTCGCCAAGGTCAACCGCCTCTGGATGGACGATCGGCGCATCGACGCCCTGACGGCGACCTACTCGGACTTCACCGGCCATCCGGTCAATTTCGGTGCATTGGTGCGCGAGAAGAAGCGCTCCATCGTGGAGTCGACCTTCTGCGCGGACTTCGATCGGCTGGGCAAGGCGGCCGAGCGGCTCGCGCGCGCCCACTGGCGCACGCGGGACCTGAGTCCGCGGCAGTTGCGCGAGGCGCTCGCGAGAGTGACCACCACCCTCGCGGTGTATCGCACTTACCGCACCGCCGGAACGCTCCACCCGAGCGACGAGAAGGTGTTCGCCGAGGCGGTGCAGAGTGCGCGCATCGGCTCCCCGGAAATCGACGCCGGCGTGTTCGACTTTCTGTCGGCTGTTTTTTCGAAGCAGAAGCTGAATGGAGAGGAAGAGGAGTTCATCGCGCGATGGCAGCAGCTCTCCCCGGCCGTGATGGCCAAGGGAGTGGAGGACACCACCTTTTATTGCTTCGACCGTCTGGTGTCCTGCAACGAGGTCGGCGGCCAGGCGTCGCTGGTTGGGATCTCGGCGGAAAAATTCCACGAATTCTGCCATTACCTGAGCGAGCGCTGGCCGAACAATCTGCTCGCCACCTCGACCCATGACAACAAGCGCAGCGAGGATGTGCGCACGAGAATCTCGCTGCTGTCCGAGATTCCCGACCGATGGGCGGAAGCCTTGCATCAGTGGCCGCAACTCACCGCGTCCGCGTGGAAGAACCGCACGCCGGACCGGCACGCCGAGTATCTGCTCTATCAAACGCTGATCGGCGCCTGGCCGATCACTCATGAGCGATGCTGGCAATACATGCTGAAGGCCTGCCGTGAGGCGAAGATTCGCACGTCCTGGCACGAGCCCAACATCAGCTACGAGGAAAATATCCGCGGATTCGTCGAGGGCGTGTTCGAGTCCGAGGAGTTTCTGTCGAGCCTCCGGAGCTTCGTCGAGCCGCTGATCTTGCCGGGCCGCATCAACTCGCTCGCCCAGACGCTGATCAAGACGATCGCGCCGGGCGTTCCCGATTTCTACCAGGGCACGGAATTGTGGGATCTGAGCCTCGTCGACCCGGACAATCGGCGCCCGGTGGATTTCGCTCTGCGCGCGGAGTTATTGCGAAAATGCCGCGCACTCACGGCGGCGGAGGCCGTTCGCGATTGGGACTCGGGGCTGCCCAAGCTTTGGATGACCATGCGCGTATTGGCGCTCCGGCGCAGCCGGGCGGACGACTTCAAGGCGGACAGCAAGTATCAGCCGATGGTCGCGCAAGGCACGCATCTCGGGAACCTGTTGTCGTTTCGGCGCGGCGACAATCTCATCGCGGTGGTGCCGCGCTTCAACATGACGGTGAGGGGCGACTGGGGAGATACGCGGTTGCCGCTGCCCCGCGGACTCTGGAGAAACTGCTTCACCGAAGCGCGGGTACGGGACGGGGCCGCCCCCGACGAACTGTTCGGCGTGTTTCCGGTCGCCTTGCTGCATCGGGAGGATGCTTGATTTTCTCGGTGTGGGCGCCGTCTGCGGAGGCGGTCGACCTGGTCACGACAGGCGAGGGTGGGGCCGAGCGCACCGCCATGCGGAGAGAGCCGGACGGCTGGTGGCGCGTCGATGTCGAGGCGCCGGCCGTGCGCAACGGCTACCGGTATGCGATCGATGGCGAGGGTCCGTTCCCGGATCCACGCTCGCGCTGGCAGCCGGAAGGGGTGCACGGCGCCTCGCACGTGATCGGGACCGCGGCCCCGGAGCCGCATACGGCGCCGGGTTTCACTCCGAAACCGATGCGCGAGGCGGTCATCTATGAGCTGCACGTGGGCACGTTCACGCCCGCGGGCACGTATTCGGCGGCCGCCGAACGGCTCGAGTACCTGGCCGAACTGGGAGTGACTCACGTCGAATTGATGCCGCTCGCGACGTTTCCAGGGCGCCACGGTTGGGGCTACGACGGTGTGGATCTTTACGCGCCGCTGCCGGCGTACGGCCCCCCCGGGGACTTGGTGCGCCTCATCGATGCCTGCCACGAGCGCGGACTGGCCGTGCTGCTCGATGTGGTTTACAACCACTTGGGACCCGACGGCAACTACCTCGGCTGCTATGGGCCGTACTTCACCGACCGCGTGAAGACTCCTTGGGGCGAGGCCATCAATTACGACGGCGCCGGCAGCGATGATGTGCGTCGTTTCGTCATCGACAACGCCCTCATGTGGCTGCGCGATTACGGATTCGACGGCTTGCGGCTCGACGCGGTGCACGCCATTTTCAGTTTCGAGGCGACGCACATTCTCGAGGAGCTGGCGACCGCCGTGCGGCGGCTGGGGAATGAGTTGCACCGCAGCTTCGTGCTGATTGCGGAAAGCGATCAGAACGATCCGCGGCTGGTACACGGCGTCGCGCGCGGCGGCTACGGGCTCGACGCGCACTGGAGCGACGATTTCCATCACGCCGTGCACCGCTACTTCACCGGAGAGAGCGCCGGATACTATGCGGACTTTCACGGCCTCGAGGACATCGCCGCGGCGTTCCGCGATGGCTATGTCTACCAGGGACAATACTCGCAATTCCGTGAGCGCCGCCACGGGCGGCCGCCCGCCGGTGTGCGCGCGGATCAGCTGGTGGTGTGTGCGCAGAATCACGATCAGATCGGCAACCGCGCCCGAGGCGAGCGCCTGTCCATGCTGCTCGATGTGCCGCGGCTGAAGGCCGTCGCGGCGCTGACGATGCTGTCTCCGTTCGTGCCGATGCTGTTTCAGGGCGAGGAGTGGGGGGCTCGAACGCCGTTTCTCTATTTCACCGATCATCAGGATCCGAATCTGGCGCGAGCCGTGACCGAGGGCCGCACCCGGGAGTTCGCGAGCTTTCGATGGGCGGGAGAGGTGCCGGACCCGCAGGCCCCGGAGACGTTCGAGCGCTCGAAGCTCGACTGGTCGGAAATGACGCGAACACCGCACACGGAACTGCTCGATTGGCACCGGCGGCTGATCGCCCTGCGCGCGTCGCGATCCTTGTGTCTCAGCCGCGGGAAACCCAGGGTCAAATTCGACGAGAAGGCGCAGTGGTTGCGGGTCGAGTACGGCGGACTCGCCGCGGTGTTCAATTTCGGCGACGCTCCTCGCCGCATTCCGCCGCCCCCGGGATCGTGGGAGGTGGCGCTCGAGACGAACGCGACGCCGGACGGGGCCGGCGCCACGCCGGGGCATGCGGACGCCGCCCGGCCGATTCCCGGCCGGGCAATCAGGATCTTTCGAAGACGGCAGTAGCCACCCTGGGCGCGCGGGGCGCGGCGGGCGCCGATGCCGGCGCCGTTCCGACCACCGCTTCGGCCGCCTGGTCCCGCCACCACGCCGCCGTCAAGAGCTCCGCGTGATGCCGCAGGAACACCTCCTGCAACGCCGGTGGAATGGCCAGAAACTGCAGCCATTGTTCCGGGAATACATCGTTTGGCCCGGTGTGGAACCAGGGCTCGGCCGCGGTCTCCTCTTCCTCGCAGCTCGGCTGGGGCAAGTCTCGGAATACGCAATCGGACAGCAGGCAAAGCTCGTCGTAATCGTAAAAAATGACGCGCCCGTGGCTGGTCAGCCCGAAATTCTTGAGCAGCAGATCGCCTGGAAACACGTTGCTCGCCGCGAGATCCTTGAGCGCCTGGCCATAGTCGATGATGGCCGCCTCCGTCGCCGCGGGGTCGGCCTCGCGCAGAAACAAGTTCAGCGGGCGCAGCCGCCGCTCGATGTAGCAATGCTCGACGATCAAGTCGTCGCCCTCGATGCGGCAGCTCTCGCTGGCATCGTTCAGGAGCTCACCGGCGAGCGCCGGCATGAATCTATCGCGCGGCAGCCTCAAGCGCTTGAACTCCTGCGCATCGACCAGGCGGCCCGCGCGGTCATGCCGGAACACGAGCTGATACCGCTCCATCACGTCGGCGCGGCTGTTGGTCTTCGGCGCGCCGAAGCGGTCGCGGATGACTTTGAACACCAGATCGTGCGAGGGCAGCGTGAACACGATCATCACGAGGCCGCGTTCGCCGGGGGCGTGCACGAAGCTGTCGATGGAGGCCGCGAGATGCCGCTGCAGGGCGAAGAAGCGCTCGGTCTTGCCTTGTTTGGCGCGCCCCAGCACGGTGTACAGCTCGTCGACGGGCTTGCGCGGCATGAACGACCGCAATAGCGTGATCGCGGCGCTCACGACGGGAAGATCGACGTGAAAATACGAGCGCGCGTAGCCGAAGAGCGAACCCACCTCGGCGCGCGACATCATGACGGCGTCGACCCGCACGCCCTCGGGGGAGTTGCTGAACGCGATGACCAGAGGGGTGATGGAGCCGTCGCCGATGATGCGGCCGACGGTGAAGGCATTGAGGCCGCGATAGAACACGGGCTCGATCAGCTCGATGGATTCGGGCGCGCCGCTCATCCTGCCGGTGGAGAAATATCGGCCGATCTCGGCGCTGATCCGGTGGACGGCGGCATCCTGGTCTTGCATCGCCGCGCCGAAGGGTAAATCGGCCAGTACTTCGCGCACCGCGGTGGGCAAAGAGCCGCCGATCCGGTAAACGCGGATGGGCACCGCGCCGGAGGCTCGGCCGACCGCCGTGGAGCAAAACTCCACCTCCGGATTGACTCCCACCGTCCCGAACAGATCCCGAGTGACGGAATTGAAAAAGGTGCGGTAGAAATCGCTGTCCGGCCGGCGCGCGACGAGCATTTCGTAGGCGCGCTTGATCTCCCCCCAGAGCGCGGTATCGCCGAGCTGCGGCGTCAATTGCCCGGCCAGCGCCTGCACGCAGCCGGTCACCCGCTGCTCGTAGAGCTCGATGCGGGCGACCGCATCCTGCTGGGCCGCGTGCCAGTCCTCCGCGAGGAAATTCAGCGCCGCGCGCCGCGTGATGCGGCCGAACTCCTCGTTGTAGGCGCGAAAGTGCTCGGCGATCGCGCCCGCTTGGGCCTTCGGCGACCCTACATTGCCGCTCGCGCTCATGCCGAGATCTCCTGCCGGATGACTTGCCGGCTTGCGTTCGGGTACCGGCTGAGTCTAAAGTGAAAGATGAGAGGATTTACACAATCGAAATTTCACAATGTGAATTTCACTCAGGATATCTGTTGGAGTCCGAGCCATGCGTGATTCTTGCCTCGTGAGGCGGCCATGTCCGGCCTGATACGCCAAGGGCACCTGCTGGGAGCGAAGCTCCGATCGCTGCGCAAGCGCAATGGACTCACGCTCGACGAGCTGTCGGCGCGCTGCGTGCAAGTGGATGCCGAGAGCGCCCCGTCTGTGTCTTACCTGAGCATGGTGGAGACGGGCAAGCGTATTCCCTCCGCCGGGACCCTCGCGATGCTCGCCGGGATCTTCAGCAAGGATCCGCGCTGGTTTCTCGACGAGAACACCGAGGTCGAGGCGGCGCCGCGCGAACGCGCCCGGGGCGGCCTCGCGGCCATGCCGCTCGAGCCCGCGTTTCTGTTCTCGCACGAACTGCTGCAGAGCGCGTTGCCCGAGCTGTTGTCCCAGACCGGCACCACCGGGCGGCAATTCGCGCAACTGCTGATCAGGGTCTGGCAGGAAACCCATCACAACAGCTTCCCGGACATCGAAAGGGCGGCGGAGCAGGGCGGCAAGCGGCAGATGCCGCTGACGCTCGACGCCGTGCTCGAGATCTGCAAACACCATGGGCTCGAGATCCGCTGGTTCGACGGCGACGGCCGCAAGCCGGGAGGCGCCTTGGTGCGCTCGCGATTCGAGGCGCCCGGCACGGTATGGCTCAACAAGCGTCTGCGCAACCAGGAAGAGCGTCTCAAGTACGAGCTGGCGTTCTTCGTCGGCCACAAGATTCTCCATAACGGCGACGGCGCCATCTCGCCGCACAGCGCCATTCACGCGGGCGATGCCGAGGCCATGGCGTCCGCCGCAGGAATGGGCGCGCAGGACGTGCTGTTCGCGTGGCGCGACTTCGAGTGCAGCTTCTTCGCGGGCGCCCTGTTGTGCCCGAGAATTCCTTTCCGCCGGTTCCTGATGCGCGAAGCGCACAACGTGTCCGCTTGCCGCAAGCTCGGCGTCACGCCGGCTCTGGTCATGCGCCGGATGACGGCGGTATCTCCCTATCGGCATTGGCATTTTTTCGATGCCTACGCCCCTGGTTATCTGCGCGCGGTGTATCGAGGCAATGGAATCCCCCTGCCGTGGGGCAACATGAGCTTGGTATCCGATCCCTGTCCCCGGTGGGCCGTGTTCAGGCTGCTGCGAACGCCGGCGGCGACGCCCCCGTCGCAGAAGCCCAAATCGCAGATCTCGGTGATGCAGGACGGCAAGCGCGCGCGCTTGTATTGCTGCCATTCGCTGCTGACGCGGGATGCGCTCGACGAATGGCATGTGCTCTCGGTGGGCGTGGATCTAGTGCCGGCGCTCGACGCGCAGGGTTTCGACGGCGAGGGCGTCGTCGCGCAAGTCGCCGAGTCGTGCCGCCGCGGCGGAGGCGACGGCAAGATACCCGCCGAGGCCGCGAGCAGCATTCGCGCCGCCTCGCAGGTGCTCAACATCGCGTGGATCGCCGACGCGCTCGATTCGCAGGCCAGCGTGATCTGCCCGAGGAGCGGCGCATGTCCGCGGCAACCGCGGTGCAGCGTACATCCGCATTAGCGTATACACTCTGCCGCGCGACCAAGCGGCGTCGCTCGGAACAGTCGATGCGCGGACACATTCTCATCGTTGACGACAACCCCATCGATTTGAGGCTCGCAGCCGAACTCTTGGAGGTTCACGGTTTCAAGGCCGAATGCGCGGCGGACGCCGAGGAGGCGCAACGCCTTCTTCTGTACGTGGTGCCGGACCTGATCGTGACGGATATCGCATTGCCGGGAATGGATGGCCTGACGTTCACGCGCAAGCTGAAAGCCGATGAACGGCTCAAACATGTCCCCGTGATCGCGTTGACCGCTTTTGCGATGCAAGGCGACGAGGAACGAGCGGCGGCGGCGGGGTGCCGGGGCTACATCGTCAAGCCGATCGACATTCGCCGGTTCGCCGAGCAAATCGAAGAGGCGCTCGGCTCGCAGAGTTGAGATCGCGGCGGCGTCTATCCCACCGGCGGCGCGCGCAGCCCGGCCGCGGCGAGCGCTTCGTGCAGCGTCGTGAAGATCCGTTCGGCGCCCAAGGCAGCGGTGATCCCGTGTCGATCCATGTCCGAACGCAGATACGGGCTCACGCGTCCGAACACCACTTGCACTTGTGCGAGCTTCAAGTCCTCGAGCAAGTCGCGCAGCGCGCGCGCGGCCGAATAGTCGATATCGGTGATCGCGTCGGCATCGACGATCAACCAACGCACGGGGCTCGGCGCCCGGGCCACCAACGCGCGCACCTCTTCGCAGAATCGATTCTGGTTGGCGTAGAAGAGATCCGAGCCGAACCGGTAGACGATGAGGCCCGGCGCCGTCACTCGCCCCGGCATCGCCGGGACCAGCACCCAGCGGCCGGTGGCGTCCGGCTCGAGCATCATGGTGTGCGGGCGATAGCTATGGCGCACGTGGCGGAACAGCGAGAGCGCCATCGCCAGCAGGATGCCCTGCTCCACTCCGACGGCGACCACGGTGGCAGCGGTAATGAGCGCGAGGTAGAACTCTCCCGGGCTTTCACGGCGGATGCCATAGAGGCCCTTGAGGTCGATCATCCCGGCCGCGATGGTGAATACGATGGCCGCCAGTACGCAGCGCGGCAGATGTTGCAGCTGTCCGGAGAAAAACAACAGCACCAGCAGAACGGCCCCCGACAAAACGACCTGCGCCACCTGGCTCCTCGCCCCGACCCGCTCCGCCATGGCGGTTTGCGTCGGGCTGCCGTTGACGACGAACGCGCCGCTGATTGACGCGGCCGCATTCGCGGCGGCGAGTCCGAGCAGGTCCGCATCGAAATCAATCGATTCGCGGTATCGGAAGGCGAAGCCTCGAGCGGTGGCGGCGCTTTGCGCGACGATCATGATGAAGCACGAAGCCGAGACGGGCAGAAGAGCCAGGAACTCGTTCCAGGTGACACGCGGAATGACCAGCGATGGAAGTCCGCCGGGGATCGGGCCGAGAACCGCGATGCCGAGCGCGCTCAAGGGGTATACGCTGCCCGCCGCGATGGTCGCGATCACCGCCGCGAGCGACAGCGGCCAGCGCGGTGCGAAGCGATTTCCGAGCAAGATGGCTGCGGCGATGGCCGCGGACAGCACCGCGGTGGGGAGATTGGCCCCGGCGATGCCGCCCAGGATCTGCCAAACCTTGGCCAGGGAGTTGTGCGCGCTCACGTCGAGTCCGAGCATGTCGCCGAGCATCGAGATGCCGACCTGACATCCGACCCCTGCGAGAAAGCCCGTGAGCACCGTGCGCGACAGGAAGTCGGCCAAGAAACCGAGTTTGAAGATGCGCGCGATGAACAACAGCGCCGCCGTCGTCAACGCCACCATCCCCACCAGCGATACATAGCGCGCGCTCGCGGGAACCGCCAGATGCGATACCGAGCCTGCGAATATCGCCGCCGTCGCAGAATCCGCAGCCACCACGAGGTGGCGCGACGAGCCGAAGATCGCGAATGCCAGCGGCGGCAGAAAGAGCGTATAGAGGCCGGTCACCACCGGCATGCCGGCGATCCGCGAATAGCCGAGTACTTGAGGTATGTTGATCGTCGCCAGATTCAGACCCGCGAGACAATCCCGGATGACCCCCGGGCGGGAGAGCGGCCGCAGACCTTCGAAGAGGCGCAACCGTCCGATCACCGCAGGTCGACTCCCTCGGGCGGCGTTTGGGCGGGGTCGTACTCCACGATCTCGCCGTTCGCGGCCGATTTGCCGGAGAGCGCCAGAATGAAGGCCCAGTGGCTGATCAAGAGCGTCGTGTCGCTGTCCTCGCGCGCCGCGACGAGCGCGCGAAACGCACCCGCTCGCGCCACCGTCGCCTCCGAGGTCTCGACTCCGGAATGCCACCACTGCCTGGGGAGATGGCCGAAGTCGTGATGCGGGAATCGCGCAGCCAGCCGATCCGGTGCGCTGCCCACGTCGCAGACGAAGGCGGCCCGCTCGCGGACCTCGTGCATAATATCGACCGGTAAGCCGTGCCGTTCCAGAAACGGCTGGGCGGTCTGCAGGGCGCGCGTGTACGGGGACACGATGATGCGGGTGAGTGAAGCCCCGGAGAGCGCGTCGGCGGCCGCCCTGGCTTGCTCCATGCCGAGCGGCGTCAACTCCGGATCCTCGATTCCCGGGTCGATGCGCGTCCGATTGAAGTGCAGGTTAAAATAGCTTTGTCCATGGCGGAGTAGAAACATGCAGAATCCTTCGATGTCGAGCGAGCCGTTGACGCCTTTTCATATCGCCGTGCAAGTGCGCGATATCGCCGAAGCGCGCGGCTTCTACAAGGACATTCTAGGATGCTCCGAGGGTCGCAGCGACACCGAATGGGTGGATTTCAATCTTTACGGGCACCAATTCGTGTGCCATTTGAATCCGAGTCTGGGGAAAGACGGCAAGCTCGCCAGCCATATCAATCCCGTAGACGGCCATGGCGTGCCGGTGCCTCACTTCGGCGTGGTGCTGCGCCCGGCCCAGTGGTCGGCCTTGGCCGAGCGCTTGACGCGGCTCAACACCCGGTTCGTCATCGAGCCGTGTACGCGCTTCAAGGGTCAGGTGGGCGAGCAATCCACGATGTTCTTCCTGGATCCCACGGGCAACGCCCTGGAATTCAAGGCATTTCGCGACATGGAGTCTCAGCTTTTCGCATCGGCGCCGGCAGCCCGCTGATCCGCCGCGATGGCGATCGCTCTCGACAGCATCCCGCGGTTCAGCGCATCGCAAGCGCTCGCGATCGCGCTTCGCGAGTACGGCATCCGCGGAGAGATCTCGGCGCTGCCGAGCGAGCGGGATCAGAATTTTCTGATTCGCGACGCAGCTCGCGGCAAGATCGTTCTGAAGATCGCCAATCGAGACGATTCAACGCAATTGCTCGATTTTCAGCACCAAGCCATGCGCAGGGTCGCCGGCCGGGCGGACTGCCGGGTGCAAGAGGTGGTCCCGACGCGCTCGGGCGCGGACATCGGTACGGTCGAAGGGGCCGCGGGAGTGCGCTACTGCTTTCGCGCACTCACCTGGATCGAGGGCGCGGTACTGGGCGAAGTCGCCGATCGCAGCGCCTCGCTGCTGGAATCGCTCGGCGCCTGCCTGGCTCAGGTCGACCTGGCGCTTCGGGGCTTTACGCACCCGGCAATGCATCGGGTGCTGCAATGGGACCTGCGCCACGCGGACTTGGCGCGCGATAAGGCGGTGTTGCTGCCGAACCCGTGGCGGCGCTGGGCGCACGACGCCTTTGCCGACTGGGAGAGAGTCGACTGGCCGCTGCTGCGCACGGGCGTGATTCACGGGGATGCCAACGATTACAACGTGCTCGTGGACGGGGACCGCGTATCGGGGTTGCTCGACTTCGGAGACATGGTTCACTCGGCGCTGGTGTGCGATCTGGCCGTCGCGCTGGCGTATGCCATCCTTCACCATGCGGATCCCCTCGCCGCCGCCGCGCGCGTCATACGCGGCTATCATCGCGAGAACCCGCTCACCGAAGCGGAACAGCGGGCGCTCATGCCGCTGATGCGCGCGCGCCTCGCGGTGAGCCTGTGTTATTCCGCGCACAACAAAATGCGGAGCCCCGGCGATGCGTACCAAACGATCACCGAAGATGCGGCGTTGCAGCTCGCCGGCCGGCTGAGCCGAGCCTCCGCGGAGGACGCCTCGGATGCCGTTCGCAGTGCTTGCGGTTAGGCGCCCACGCGGCGGAGGGCCGCATCCGGAGTCTACTGCGATTCGGCCTCGTGCAATTCGCCGGTCGCGCTCTGAACGTAGTTCTGCAGTCCCATTTTGTCGATCAGGCCGAGTTGCTCCTCGATGAAATCGATGTGCTCCTCTTCGCTCTTTTGGATTTCCACCAAGAGCTCGCGAGTGACGAAGTCCTTCACCGATTCGCAATGGACGATGGCGGCCTGGTACAAAGGGTGCGCGGCCATCTCGCGTTTCAGATCGCATTCCAGGATCTCGCGCACGTCCTCGCCGATGAAGAGCTTGCCGAGATCCTGCAGATTGGGCAGACCATCCAGGAACAGGATGCGCTTGACGAGCCGGTCCGCATGACGCATCTCGTCGATCGACTCCTCATATTCGATCTTGCCGAGCCGCTTCATGCCCCAGTTGTCGAGCATGCGTGCGTGCAGGAAGTATTGATTGATGGAGGTCAGCTCGTTCTTGAGCGCCTGGTTGAGAAAGTCCAAGACCTTGGCGTCACCTTGCACGGCAAATCACTCCAGCGTCGGGAGGAGAGCGATTGTAGCGTCGAAACGGGCAGGCCGTCAGGCGACCTGAGGAGCCGTCAGGCGGCGGCTTCGGCGGCGGTCGTGAAGAACGAGGGACGCTCGCCGTACTGGGCGAGGCAGTCGGCCATCGCGAGCTTGGCTTCGGGCACACACTTGCCGCAGCAGGTGCCGAGCCCGGTCTGGCGGCTCACCTCTTTCAGTTGAGTCGCACCGTCCTGGACGGCGGTCCGGATATGCCGGTCGGAAACTGCCTTGCAGACGCAAATGATCATGGGCGTATTGTGAACGCGAATGCGAATGATTGTCAATAACTCCTTTGACGTCGGGCAAGTCATTCATTTTGCTTGTATTATGTGCAAACCATGAAATTGTATTCCTGGAATGTCAACGGCATCCGTGCGGTACTGAAAAAAGGCCTATTCCAGTCTTTTTTGCGGGCGCACAAGCCCGACGTGTTATGCCTCCAAGAGACCAAGGCGGAGCGCGGACAGATCGAGATCGATGTTCCCGAGTACCGCGAGTTCTGGAATTCGGCGGTCAAGAAGGGCTATTCCGGCACGGCCATCTTCTCGCGCGAAGAGCCGCTGCGCGTCGTCAACGGATTTCCCCACGAGTTCGCCGAGCGCTACAGCTTCGCGGACGAACTCGAGCGCGACAGCGCCGAAGAGGGCAGGGTCATCACGGCGGAGTTCGAGAAATATCACCTCGTCACCGTCTACACGCCGAATGCCAAGGACGATCTCAGCCGACTTAGCCTGCGCTACAAGCATTGGGATCCGGCGTTCCTCGCCTACTGCCGCCAGCTCGAAAAGGCCAAACCCGTCGTCCTGTGCGGCGATCTCAACGTCGCCCATACGGAACTCGATCTGGCGAACCCGAAGCCGAATCGAGGCAAGAAGGGATTTACGGACGAAGAGCGGAAGGGCTTTCAGAACTTCCTGGATGCGGGGTTCGTCGATACGTTCAGGCTGTTCACGCAAGGCAACGGACACTACTCGTGGTGGAGCCATTTCGCGAATTCGCGGGCGCGCAACGTCGGGTGGAGAATCGATTATTTCCTGGTATCCGCGGCGCTCCGCGGGCGGGTGGTCGCCGCGGATATTCACGCCGACGTGATGGGGAGCGATCACTGCCCCGTCAGCGTCACGCTCACGTGATGCGGCCCCGCAGGCAGTCACAGCCTCGATGGCGCGGACGGCTGCTCGATCGAACGAGGATGGCAGCCGCGGCGGTCTTGCTTGCGATCCTTCAGGCGCCGATGCCGGCGGGCGCGGAGGACAGCGCGCCTGCGGCCCGTTTGGGCGTCGATGCGCCCGAGCTCGCGCGGCTCGGGAACTATGCCGTGGGTGTGAGAACCTTGCACCTGCGGGAGGCCGGCCAGCCTGACGTGCTGGCGTTCGATGCAGCGAGCGGCAAGGCGCCGCTGCGCGTTCGCGAACTCACCGTCGACCTCTGGTATCCCGCGGCGCCCAAGCCGGGGGAGGCGGCCGCCGTGTACTCGGCGCAATTGCCATCGGAACCGCCGGCACCGCCCGCAACCTTCAGCGTCACGGGACTCGCGGTCCGAGAGGCGCCTGCCGCCGGCAAGGGCTTTCCTTTGGTCGTCGTATCCCACGGCTACAGCAACGACCCCGCGGCGATGATTTGGCTGACCGAAAATCTCGCTTCCAAGGGCTACGTCGTGGCCGGCATCCATCATGACGACCCGCCCATCACGGATCGCAGCAAATTCATCGGACCTTTGCTGCGTCGTCCGCTCGACATCGCCTACGTCACGAGCAACCTCCAACGCATGCTGGGAGCGGAGCAGCTGATCGATCCATCGCGGACGGCGTTGATCGGTTATTCGATGGGCGGATATGGCGTGTTGACGGCCGCGGGCGCCGCCTTGGATCCGAACGGGCCGCCGACCCGAATGATTCCCGGCGCACTGCTCATGCCATACGTTCGCGGCGGTGCGCGCGCCGGCGATCTGTCGGTGCGAGATCTAAAAGCGGTGGTGGCGATCTCGCCGGCCGGCGGCGGCACACTCGCGGCCTGGGGCGCCGAGGGCCTGCGCGGGCTCGAGGCGCCCTTGCTCCTCATTCAAGGCGACCACGACCGGACGGTCGACTATGCCACCGGCGCGCACGCCATCTTCGAGGGTGCCGTGAATGCGCCGCGATATCTTTTGACCTTCCTGGGGGCCGGTCACTCGATCGGACTCATTCCGGCTCCCCCCTCGATGCGCAAACGCTTGTGGGATCAGGAGTGGTTTGAAGATCCGGTATGGCGGGCGGAGCGGGTCAACGCGATCAATGCGCATTTCATCACGGCGTTTCTGGATCGCTACCTCAAGGGCGACGAATCGCGCGCGGCCTATTTGGACGTAGCGGTGCCGAAGTCCTCCGATGGAGTATGGCCGACGCCGGCGCCGGGTTCTCCTCCGGCGCCGTACGATGCGTACAGTCCCGGCTCGCCGGGCATAACGGTGTGGAAAGGCTTTCAGCACAGCGAGGCGGCGGGCCTCGAGATGCTGCGCTCGGCGGCGGGACCGTCGGCGCCGACCGTCGGCGAGGTCGCCTCGGTCGGCGGACATTGACCCCCTCGGATCATCTCAAGGATGCTGGCGCTACGCTCTCTGATCTTCTCGATTCTGTTCTACGCATGGTTTGCCGTGAGCGCCGTGCTTGCCACGCTGATTTCGCTGGTATTGCCCAAGCGCCTGCCGGCTTTTGCCCGATTCTGGTCCGGCAGCTGGCTCGCCATGTACCGCGCCATCTGCGGCGTGGCCTACGAGGTGCGGGGGCGTGAGAACATCCCGAAAGGCGGCTGCGTGATTGCCATGAAGCATCAGTCCGTTTGGGACACGTGCGCCATGTTCGCGATCTTCGACTGCCCCGTCTATGTGCTGAAGAGCGAGCTCATGTTCATCCCTTTTTTCGGCTGGGCGTTGGCGCGCTTGGGATGCATTCCCGTCAAGCGCGGAAGCGGCAAGAGCGCGCTCGATACCATGGTGCGCGGAACACGGATCGCGCTCGCCAAGGGCAAACAGGTGGTGATTTTTCCGGAGGGCACCCGGACGCGCGTCGGGCAGCCGCCCGACTATAAAACCGGCATCAGCCATTTGTATACGGCGCTCGAGGTGGCCTGCGTGCCGGCGGCGCTCAATTCCGGGCTGTACTGGCCGCGCCGATCATTTCTCAGGCCGCCGGGCGTCATCACGATCGAGGTGCTCCCTCTCATCCCGCCGGGATTGGACCGCAGAGTCATGTTCGAGCGCGTGGTGACCGGAATCGAGAGCGCGGCCGCGAGGCTGTGCGAGGCCCCGCCGGCGC